>ULQL01078737.1_pt1 | contig 138394 bp, 154 predicted proteins | sample 1954411 | NCBI WGS metagenome assembly ULQL01 (sample SAMEA4835654, study PRJEB28245) | human gut metagenome | biome: gut microbiome; material: fecal sample | place: Denmark | collected 2008 | reverse complement strand
TTGTAAGGCAGATGCTCTCCCAGCTGAGCTATGCGCCCATTTCTGCTGACTTGTTTAGTATACTAAATTTAATTATAATTGTCAATACATATTTTAAAATTTTTTTAATATTTTTTGTAATTTTTTAAAAATTTTGAGAAAGATCCTTGAACTAGGTGAAAAATCATAAATAGTGATTTTTCGCCCAGTTCACAAATCTGCCTTTATTTTAGTATTTCTATTGCTTTTTGTAGTTGGTTGTCATCTTTTTCTTGTATTGTTGTTTGCTGTTTTACGTCTTCTGATAAGTCAACTTCCACATCTGGTGTTATTCCTATTTTGTGAATTGCATTGTGATTTGGTGTATAGTATTCACTTACTGTTATTTTTAATCCACTTCCATCTGACAATTGGTGCAATTCTTGAATTATTCCTTTTCCATATGTTTTAGTTCCTACTAATGTAGCCTTTCCATTATCTTTTAATGCTCCTGCTAAAATCTCTGAAGCACTTGCTGAGTATTCATTTACAAGCACTACTGTCGGTATATTTATTATTGGTTTTTCAGTAGCTTTTGTAACCTCTTCTTTATCGCTTTTGTCTTTTGTTATTAGTAATGTAGAATCTTTATCAACTAGCATATTTGCTATTTTAAGTGCTTCGTCTACAATTCCACCACCATTATTTCTGATGTCTATTATTAATTTCTTTATTCCTTGTTTCTCAAGTTGTTTGTATTTTGTTTCAAATTCACTTGCACATTCTCCTTCAAAATCTGATATTGCAATATATCCTATATCATTGTTTAATACTTTTGTTGTTACATGGCTTACTACAACTTTTGTTCTAGTAAGTTCGAATGTTTTAGTTTCTCCATTTCTATATATTTCTAATTTTACTTTCGTTCCTTCTTCTCCTCTAATTTTATTAGAAGCCTCTTCTAGCTTATCTCCTGTATATTCTACATCATCCACTTTAGTAATAAGGTCACCCGGTAATATTCCTGCTTTTTCTGCTGGTGAATTTTCTATTGGTTTAATTATTAAAATTGCATTTTTTTCTAAGTCTTTAGTCATGTATACGCCAATGCCAACAAAGTTTCCATTTGTTTCTTCCATTATTGTTTTCATTTCTTTTTTAGTATAATATGTTGTATATGGATCTCCTAAAGCATCTACATAGCCTTTTACAGCTCCTTCAATTAATTCTTCGTCATTTATTTCTCCAATATACTTTTTTTCTAACTCACTTCTAAATTGTGATAAGGTATATTCCAATCCTTCTAATGAAGTAGTATTCACTTTGCTATATGATATACCATTATTTATTAGATATTGATATGTAGCAAATGCTGTTACTAGAGATGTAACAATTATTACTATCAATACTAACATAATCATTTTATAAATTCTCTGTGTATTTCTATTTTCCATTTTATTAAATTCCTCTCTAAATCTATCTGTATATTATATTTATAAATTTTATAAATATTATTATTTACGGTGCTTTTACATAATTTAATGGATCAACTGTTGCTCCATTTATTCTAACTTCAAAGTGTAAGTGTGGTCCAGTTGAATTCCCTGTTGAACCTATTTCCATTATTACATCTCCTTGCTGTACTTGTGCTCCAATTTGAGTTAAAACTTTTTGTCCATGTCCATACAATGTAGATATTCCGTCTCCATGTTGTATTATAACACAATTTCCATAAGAGCCTAATTCTCCTGCATATGTAACCACTCCTCCTAAAGCTGCAACTGCTGGAGTTCCATAATAAGCATTTCCTATATCTATTCCTAAATGGAAATTAGTAACACCTTGAATTGGATGTTGCCTTGTGCCATAGTCTGATGTTATTACTGTTCCAGATTTTGCAACTGGCCAAATCATAATTCCACCAGTATATTGAATAGAATAATCTCCATTCGCCATGCTTATTTCTCTAATTCTTGTTTCTATTTGTATTGTTTCTGTTTTATATTTTGTTATTTTTTCATTTAATTCTTTTTCATTTTTTGACAATTTTGTGATGTAACTTTCTTGCAAAGTTTTTGTATTTTTGCATATCACTTCTGATTGTTCTGCTTTTAATTTTAAAGTTCTATATTCTTCGGTTTCTTTATCTAATTTTTGTTTAGATAATTCTATCTCTTTTTTTTCTTGCTCTACTGTTTCAATTAGCTTATTATCATATTCCATAATTTCTAGTATTTTATAATATCTTGATATGAAATCTGATAGTGTTTTTGAAGATAACAAAACATCTATATATAGTATAGGTCCAGCCTCATATAGAGCCACTAATCTATTTCTTAATTGTTTTTCTTTTTGTTCATAATCTTTTGTCACTTCATCTAGCTTCTGTGTTGTTTCCTTTACCGATGTCTCTAGATTTTCTAATTTACTAGCTAGCTCTTTATTCTCACTTTCATATTTTCTTATCTTATCATCTAATTCTTGAATTTTTATTAATGTGCCTGATATTTCTGTTTGTACATACTCTAATTCAATATTTGTTGCATCTAATTGCTCTTTTATTTCATTTCTCTTGTTGTCTAATTCTTCAATATTATCTGTATTCATATCTATTTCATTTTCTTGATTTTGTATGTTAGTTTCATTCGTCGCTAATGAATACATTGATATATTGACTATAAAAACAAAAATAAGGAGAATACTTATAAACTTGTTAACTTTCATTTATGCATTCTCCTTTCTTTAATTATTTGTTTGTTTTTTACCAGTGGCAATAATCAAGAGGGTTAACCTCACTACCATAATATTGACTCTTACGAACTTCAAAATGTAAATGTGGTCCTGTTCCTATACCAGTACTTCCACTCTTAGCTATCGTCTTTCCTGTTGAAACAGCTTGTCCCCTTGATACTAATATCTTACTTAAATGTTGATACAAAGTATATAAATTATCTGCATGTTTGATTATTACAAAGTATCCTCTTGCACTATTATATCCTGTTGAAATTACAATTCCATTACCTGCTGACAATACTGGGGTTCCTGTAGGTACACCAATGTCTATTGCTCTATGATTTGATGTTGCTCCTGCAATTGGTACTTGTCTATTGCCATAGTATGATGTAATAGTTTTATAACCTGGTGATGATTTTGATAGTGGCCAACTTAATGTTCCCACAAATTTTCCTGTATATGAATTGTTATAATTATTAGCCGCTTTAGCTAATTCTTCCTCTAATTTTTGAATTTCTTTATTATAGTTATTAATTTGAGTTTGCAATTTCTTCTGTTCAGAGGTTAAATTTGCTACTTTAGCTTCTTTTTTGTCCTTTGCAACTTTAACTTTTGCTTGTTTATCTTGTACTGATTTTTTGCTTTCTGCTAATTCTTTCTTTTCTTTTTCTAATGCTTTTTTGGCTCTTTCCACTTCATTTTTTTGAGCCTCAACTTTATCCATTTGCTCATTATCTGCATCTGTTAATTGTTGAACCTTTGAGCTCATAGATATATAATCCCATATATTATCTGATGCCAATAGAACATCTAAAAAAGTTATTCTTCCTTGTTCATATATTGCAACTAATCTATCTGCTAGTAATTGTTTTTTTTCTTCATATTCTTCTTGTAGCTTTTCAATTTCTTTATTTTTTTCTTTTATGTTTTTCTCCATCTTAGTTATTTTAGAATTTAATTCTGTGATTTCAGCCTGGTAACCAGCAATTTCATCTTCCAAATCATCAATTTCATTCAAAATTGTTTCTTTTTCAGCTGTAACTGCTTTTTTATTTTTTGTTGCTGTACTCAAATTGTTTTTTGCATTATTTAAGTCTGATCGTGTAGTTGCAAATACACTAACACAAGCCATTTGCAACAGAATTAATATTAATAAAATAGATATAATCTTTTTTCTCATATTTTTCTCCCTTATACCTCTAAATATTTCTTCATTGAAATTGCACTTCCTAGAGCTCCTATTCCAATGCCTAATACTAAGTATACTATTAATAAAGTTTGGAACAATTCTGGGAAAGTTAGTAATGGTATATTTAGTCTGTTATTTATTAATGATTGCTCTATTTGCGTAATTACTGCATTGTATGAAAATGCTAAAATTAATAATGAAATTAGAACTGATATTAGCCCTATTAACATACCTTCTACCATAAATGGCCATCTAATAAAACCATTAGTAGCTCCAACATATTTCATAATAGAAATTTCTTTTCTTCTTGCATGTACTGTAAGTTTAATTGTATTTGTTATGATAAATATTGAAATAAATACTAATATAACTAAAATAATTGTTGTAATTATATTTATTCCATCTGCTATTTTTATTAAAGCATTTATTGTATCTGATTTGATTTCTACACTTGATATTATGCTTGAGCTTTCTATTTCCGTTCTTACCTCGTCTGCCTTAGTTAAATCAGTTAATGTTACAATAAACGATGCTTTAAATGGGTTGTTTTCTCCATCATATGTATCCCATAAAGACTTTCTATCTTTAAACATTCCCTTCATTTCTTCTAATGCATCTTCTTTTGACTTTTCAGTTATTGTATTTACATACTGATTACTTCTTATTTTATTTTTTAGTTCTTCTTTTTGTTCTGCAGTTGCTTCATCTAAAATAAATACTTCCATTCCTTGTTGCTCTTCAATAGTTTTTGTAATATGATTTACATTTTGACTAACTGCAAAGAATATTCCAAAAACGAACATTGTAGCACACATAATAACTAAAGATGCTATTGTGGATTTTTTATTTTTAAATACGTTTCTAAAACCTTCTCCTATTAAATAACCAAAAATACTATATCTCACTGCTATATCCACCCCTTCTATCATCTCTTACGATATTGCCTTCTTCAATTTGTATAACTCTTTTTTTCATCTTGTCTACAATATCTCTTGCATGTGTTGCTACTACTACAGTTGTTCCTCTTTTATTTATATCTTCTAGTAAAGACATAATTTCCCATGCTGTTTCAGGGTCTAGGTTTCCTGTAGGTTCATCTGCAATTAACATAGATGGGTTATTTACTAGAGCACGTGCTAAAGCTACTCTTTGTTGCTCTCCACCTGATAATTCATTTGGGTACATTTTAGCTTTATTGCTTAGACCTACCAATGATAATATCATAGGAACTTGTCTTCTAATATGTCTTGGCGTTGCTCTTACAATATACATAGCATATGCAACATTATCATATACTGTTCTGTCTGGTAAAAGTCTAAAGTCTTGAAACACTACTCCCATACTTCTTCTTAAAAATGGTATTCTTTTTGGTTTTAGAAAAGTGGTATCTTTTCCATTTATAATAATATTTCCTTTTGTTGGTTCTTCTTCTTTTAATATTAGTTTAATTAGTGTTGATTTTCCTGAGCCAGAGCTTCCTACTAAAAATGCAAAATCTCCCTTTTCTATTACAAAATTTGCATTATGAACAGCCTCTGTTCCAGTGTCATAAGTCTTGCTGACATTTCTAAATTCTATCATTTGAATAACTCCTAACTAAGATTAGACATCTTTTTTCTTATTCCCCTTTATCATAACAATAAAATACAATAATTGCAATAGTTTTTTTTGGAAAAAAGCAGAATAAATTCGCCTTAAATAAGCAATTATTCTGCTTTTCTCTTTATTTCTTGTTTTTACAAAAATTCACAAAAAATTCACAATTATTTTATTCAAAAAATACCGATATTAAAGGATATACAAATGCTATAATAGGAATTAACATAAGTATTGTAAGAATTATTAATATTACCACTGTTATTTTAACGCCTTTTACAGCCTTATCCACTGATTTTGGTTTTTGTATATCTGAATTAGCATTTGTATATTGTTTCAAATACTCCTGCATTTGTCCTCTTTCGTTTTTCATAGTTCTCCCCTTATGTTTTTCTACTCCTTTACTTTCTCAATAATAGCTTCACTATCTAATTTAAAATATTTTAATAGTTGTTCTGCTTTTCCTGATTTTCCAAACTTATCTTGCATTCCCATTCTTACTACTTTTGTTGGATACTCTTCTGATAATACCTCACAAACCGCTGTGCCTAGTCCTCCAATTACACTATGATCTTCAATAGTAATTAGCTTTTTAGTTTCTTTAGCACATTTTATTATCATTTCTCTATCAATTGGTTTTATTGTATATACGTCAACCACACGAATATTTATATTTTCCTTTTCAAGTTCTTCTTTGGCTTTTAATGCTTCTGCTACTTCAACACCTGTTGCAAATACAGTAGCATCTGTTCCATCTCCTATTTGTACCATTTTTCCTATTTCAAACTTTTGATTTTCATCATATATAACTGGTGTTGCAACTCTTGCTAAACGAATATATACCGGTCCATCAATTTTTGCCATTTCTTTTATAGCCCATCTAGTTTGCACATCATCGGAAGTGCATAATACTGTCATATTGGGAATACTTCTCATTAAGCTTAAATCTTCTAACATTTGATGTGTTGCTCCATCTTCTCCAACTGTAACTCCAGCATGTGTTCCACAAATTTTTACATTAAGTTTTGGATAAGCAACACTATTTCTAATTTGGTCATATGCTCTTCCTGCTGCAAACATTGCAAATGTACTTGCAAAAGGAATTTTACCAGTAGTTGCTAGTCCTGCTGATATTCCTATCATATTTTGTTCTGCAATTCCTACATTTATAAATCTATCTGGAAATTCTTTTTCAAAAAGACTAGTTTTTGTTGCTCCAGCCAAATCTGCTGTTAAAACAACTACATTTTCATTTTCCTTGCCTAACTCCACAAGAGCCTTTCCAAAACTCTCACGAGTAGCAATCTTATTATCTAAATCCATATTCATATTTCTCCTTTTATATAAAATACACCTCAACGAAGCAAGATGCTGATTATATTTCAAATTAACCTATAATATGTTGAAGCTTAAGCTCATTAATAGCCTCCTCATATTGCTCTTGATTCGGAGCTTTGCCATGCCACTCCGCCTTTCCTTCCATAAAAGAAACACCTTTGCCTTTAATTGTATGGGCAATAATCACACTAGGCATATCTTTTTGATGTTTAGCACTATTAAAAGCATGTATCAAAGCTTCTATATCATGTCCATTTACTTCAATAACATTAAATCCAAAGCTTTCAAACTTTTCTTTTATATCAATTAATCCTGCTACTTCTTCTATATTTCCATCAATTTGTAATGTATTATAATCTACAATTGCACACAAATTATCTAATTTATTTTTATTTGCAGACATTGCTGCTTCCCATACTTGTCCTTCTTCGAGTTCTCCATCTCCAAGCAGACAATATACTCTGTATCCCTCATGTTCCATCTTTGAACCAATTGCCATTCCCACCGCTGCTGATAATCCTTGTCCTAGTGAACCTGTTGACATATCAACACCAGGAACCTTTTTCATATCAGGATGTCCTTGTAAATTGCTCTCTACCTTTCTAAAGCCTTTTAAAAGCTCTTTGTCAAAATATCCTTTCCTTGCAAGTGTTGCATATAATGCTGGTGCACAGTGTCCTTTTGATAATACAAACCTGTCTCTTCCTTTTGCATTTGGATTTTCTGAATCTATATTCATTTGGTTAAAGTATAAAACAGCTAAAATATCTGCACAAGAAAGTGAGCCTCCTGGATGCCCTGAATTTGCGTTATATACTTGTTCTATAATTCCTATTCTAATGTCATTTGCAATATTAGCTAATCCTTCTACTTTTGTAATTTTCATTATATTTTCTCCTTTCACGGTTATTATATGAGTATTATATATTTAATAAATATTTAATTCAACAAATTCACAAAAAATATACAATAATTTCAAAATGTTTTTGGGGACAGAATCAAAAAGGTGATTTTTGACCCCGTCCCCAAAGGCACCTAAAGTTATTTATTTTGTTCCGAAAATTCTATCTCCTGCATCTCCTAAACCTGGTACTATATATTTGTTTTCATTTAAATGGTCATCTATATGTGCACAATATATTTGAACATCTGGATGCTCTCTTTGTACTCTTGCAAGTCCTTCTGGTGCTGCAATTATACATAGGAATTTCATCTTTGTAACTCCTTTGCTTTTTAGTAGTTCTATTGCATCTACTGCCGAACCACCTGTTGCAAGCATTGGATCTAATATAATTACTTCTTTTTCTTCAATATGTTTTGGTACTTTAAAGAAATAATTTACTGGTTCAAATGTTTCTTCATCTCTATACATTCCTATATGTCCAATTTTGGCATTTGGTATTACTCTAGTTATTCCTTCTAACATTCCCATTCCTGCTCTTAAAATTGGAACAAAGGCATATTTATCTTCATTTAATTTTCCTGTTTTAAATTTGGTAATTGGTGTTTCAATTTCTACTTCTTCTAAATCTGCCTCTTCCATTGCTTCATAACATAAAAACATTGCTATTTCACTAACTAGCTCTCTAAATTCTTTTGTTCCTGTTTTTTTATCTCTTAATATTGCTAATTTATGTTCAATTAGCGGATGTTTCAATTCTTTTACTTCCATATTTAACTTCCTTTCTTATACTTCTACTGTTTCTTTTTCTTCTTTTGTTTCTGCTGGATTTAATTTTTTCTTTTCTGGTTTATTGTTTGGTATACAAAGATTTAACAATATTCCAATTACTGCTGCTAAGCTCATTCCTGAAATAGTAAGTGAAAAATCTCCATTTACTATTGATATTGCTGCTCCTCCTAAGCCTAATACCAACATTGTTGAAGCAACTACTACATTTTTAGGATCTTCAAAATCTATTTGTTTTTGAATAAGTACCTTTAAACCATTTACTGCAATAAATCCGTATAAAAGTAGTGAAACTCCTCCTAATACTGGTTGTGGGATACTTGAAACTATTGCTGTAAATTTACCTAAGAAGCCAAGTCCTATCGCTAAAATGGCTGCTAAGCCTATTACCCAAACTGATGCAATTTTTGTCATTCCAACTACTGATGTATTTTCTCCATAAGTTGTATTAGCAGGTCCTCCTAATGCTCCTGCTACAAATGTAGCAATACCATCTCCTAATAAAGTTCTGTCTAATCCAGGATTTTTTAATAAATCTTTATTTATAATTGTACTTAATGCTGTGTGGTCTCCAATATGTTCTGCCATTGTTACAAGTGCAATTGGCGCTATTGTTAGCACTGGTCCAAAGTTTAGTGCATAATCTTTAAATGGCAATACAAAATTTGGCATACTGAAAAATCCTGCTTGTGCTACTTGAGTAAAGTCTACTAATCCTAAGCAAATTGATAATACGTAACCTGATACAATTCCAACTAAGAATGGAATTATTTTTAAAAATCCTTTTGCTTTAGTCATTACAATTGCCGTTACTAAGAATGAAACTGCTGCAACCAATACGCCCTTCCATTCAAATGGTGTTCCTGAGTTTAAACCTATTTGTGATATAGCACTTGGTGCTAACCCTAAGCCTATAATCATAATCATTGGGCCAATAACTACTGGTGGTAATAGTTTGTCAAGCCATCCCTTTCCTGTAAAGTGAATGATTGTTGCTACTATTACATAAATTAAACCTACTGCCATAATTCCTGTCATTGCTCCTGATGTTCCACCTTTCAAAAAGGCTGCTGCAATTGGTGTTATAAATGCAAATGAGCTTCCTAAATAAACTGGCGATTTTCCTTTTGTGCATAGTATATAAATCAATGTTCCTATTCCTGAAGTTACTAGTGCTACTGGAATTGTAAGTACTGTCTCTCCTGCTGCTGAATTTACTAATATTGGCACTAAAATTGTTGCACCAAACATAGCAAAAACATGTTGGATTGCTAAAATAATCCATTTGCCAATTGTTGGCTTTTCATTTACGTCTAAAATCATTTTGCTTTCGTTCATAAACATTTCCTCCTTTTATTTTTTGGTACAAAGCACAAATAAAAAACACTAATAGTATTATTAGTGTTTTTCTAAAATATTTATAGTAGGAAAATTAGAAATCATAAATAAAGCAATTACTTGCTTTGCTTTTGTTAGTTTCAATTTATTTCCTAAAAACTTTGTCATTTTTTGTACCTCTTTCGAGAAATATTACTATACTTTTTATAGAATTGCAATAGTTTTCTAGATTTGTAATATTATTGTAATATTTATATATTAAAGTATATGATTAAGGCACCTGTTATTGACACTAAAAAGCCTAATATTTTTAGTCCTGTCGAGCCTTCGTTTTGGTCTCCAAAGCCAAACATCTTTTTAGTTATAACTCTTGCATCAAAAATGCATATCACTCCAATTGTTGCTATTATTAGTCCTATTATTATTAAAATTACTTTTTCCATAATTAACCTCTAAAAGAATTCTACTGTGTACTTGCACTCAAACAAAGTATTTGGTTTAAGCGAAATAATATCTTGTTTTTGTGTAAACACTCCTGTACTTTTTACGCTATCTGCTGTTGAATACCATGGTTCAATACATATAAATGGTGCATTTGGTTTTGACCAAATTGCTAAATATGGAAAGCCTGTAAAATCCATAGTTAATAAAGTTTTGCCAGTTTCTTTGTTTTTTAAGCTTATTTTGTTTGATGTTATACCTTTCATAATTAAAGCATCATTATCAAATGTATGTGAATCTATAAGTATTTTCCTTTTATCTACTATTCTATCTTTAGCATAGTCTATTCCAACTAGTCCATCTACCAAGTATAAAAAGTGAATTTTCTCTTCGTCTTCTTCAAATTCTAAATAGTAATTTCCTTTTTTTAGTTCTTGAGCATCTATTTTAAATGCAGGATGTCCACCTATTCCAAAAGGTAAATTTATTAACCCTGTATTTACTACTCTATATATTGTAGTTAATTTATTTTCCTCAGTACGATATGTATTATATAATTCAAATTCATATGGATACCTTGTTAAGGTATATTTATTACTTTTTAAAACATAAGAATGAAAGTGGTCTAATTTAGTAATTGGTTCAAAGTCTAAATCTCTTGCAAAACCATGTTGCATAAGTTCATAAGTTCTTCCGCCAATTAGTGTTTGATTTTTCTTTAGTTTTCCCACTATTGGGAATAGTACAGGTGAATGTCTTTTCCAATAAATTTTTCCGTTTTCGTCCATACATTGTTCGCCTTGATGTATTTTTTCTTCGCCGTTTACTTTAAAACTTATAAGTTCTCCACCTTTTTTTGATGTTAACATTTGAGTGTGCATAGGCCTCTCCTTTCTTATTTTTACCATATATATAATATTGCTTTTTTATGTAAATGTCAAGATTTATAGCGAAACACTTTGTTTTAATTTATTATCTACCAGTTTTCTAAGCCTTTTATTTTTCTCTTGTGTTAATCCTTTATCTTCACTTTCAATTTTTAATGCTACACTTTGTACTGATTTTAGCATTGGCATATCTACAAACAGGTTTGCTATTTTGAATTCTGGAATTCCATGTTGTCTTGTTCCAAAGAATTCTCCTGTTCCTCTTAACTCTAAGTCTTTTTCTGCAATTACAAATCCGTCATTTGTTTCTTGCATTGTCTTCATTCTTTCTTTACCTACTTGTGAACATTTGCTATTATATTTAAGCACACAATATGACTGATACTGTCCTCTGCCAACCCTTCCTCTTAATTGATGTAACTGTGCTAATCCAAATCTGTCTGCGTTTTCTACTACCATTATATTTGCATTTGGCACATTTACTCCAACTTCCATAACTGTAGTAGATACTAGTATGTCTATCTCTCCATCTTTAAATTTTTGCATTATTTCGTCTTTTTCTTTTGGTTTCATTTTTCCATATACACATTCAACTCTATACTCTGGAAAGATTTGCTCTTTATATATTTTTGTCCATTCTTTTACAGCTTTTAAGTCTTTTGTAGTTTCGTCTTCTTCCTCTTTTCCTTCTACTAGTGGGCATACTACATATATCTGTCTGCCTTCGTCAATATTCTTTTTTATAAAGTTGTTTATTCTTTCCTCCATGCTTTTGGTTACAGCATATGTTTCTATTTTCTTTCTATTTGGTGGGAGTTCATCAATTATAGATATATCCAAATCTCCATATAGTATTAAGGCTAATGTTCTTGGAATTGGAGTTGCTGTCATTACTAAAGTATCTGGATTGTTTCCTTTTGCTGCAATTGCTGTTCTTTGTTTTACTCCAAATCTATGTTGCTCATCTGTTACAACTAAACCTAAATTTTCAAATGTAACATTTTCTGTTATTAAGGCATGTGTACCAATTAGTACATCTATTTCTCCATTTTGTAATCTTTCTAATATATCTTTTTTGTTTTTAGCTGTCGTTGCTCCTAATAGAAGCTCACATTTTATACCTAAAGGAGCTAGTATTTTGCTAAACTCTTCCATATGTTGTGTTGCAAGTATTGCTGTTGGTGCCATTATTGCTACTTGATAACCTGATTTTACTGCTTTATATGCAGATATAATACTTACTACTGTTTTACCTGAACCAACATCTCCTTGAAGTAGTCGGTTCATTGGCTTTTCTGATTCCATGTCTGCGTCAATTTCTTCTAATACTCTTAATTGTGCTTTTGTTAGTTTAAATGGTAATGAGTTTATTACATCTGACATTTTTGCATTTTTATCAAATGTAATTCCTTTATTTTTTTCACTGTTTCCTTTTAGTTCTAATAATGCAAGTTGCATTGTTAATAGTTCTTCAAATACTAATCGCTTTCTAGCTTGTATTCTATGTTCCATATCTATTGGAAAATGTATTTGATTTAAGCTGTTTTGCAAATCTAATAAATTGTATTCATTTAAAAGATAGTCTGGTAAAGTTTCGCTTAGTTTTCCATTTACCATATTTAAAGCATTTTCTACTGCTTGTCTAATTGCTGTTTGAGATAGTTTATATGTAGTCGGATAAATTGGCATTATTTTGCCTGTGTTTTTTGATGTATCTACTTTGTCAAATACAGGGCTTCTCATTTCAAAGTGATTAAATTCATTTATTGCTTTTCCAAAGAATTTGTAGGTTTCTCCTCTTTTTATATGTTGCTTAATATATGTTTGGTTAAACCATGTTATTGTGCATCTTCCTGTATTATCTTCAACCGTAGCTTTTATAATTGTCATGTTTTTGCGTATTCTATTTATAGTAACTTCTGACACTACTGTTGCTTGTATTGTAACTTCTTCTCCATTTATCAAGTCTGCTATATTCTTAGTTTTGCTTCTATCTTCATAATCTCTTGGGAAATATGTAAGCAAATCTTCAATTGTATATATATTTAAGCTATTTAGTAATGGTACTTTTGCTGGTCCAACACTTTTTACATATTGCACATTTTGCTTTAAATCAATCATTTTACTACCTCTTTCTATGCATCAAAAAAATCTAGCATTAAATTTGACAAATTTATAATAACCGTGTATAATAAACATAGGAAATGAAAACCACAAATGGTGGTTGCCACATATTAGTTGTAACAACACATCTGCTGGCCAAAGCAAAGATGTGTTGTTTTATTATTCCTTATTCGTCCAATTTATGTATATAATTGCTAATAAGGCTACGTTTATAGCTAGGGAAAATCCCAATGCATATATTAAAAATAATATAAACTCCATAAACACCACCTCACTTTCCCATAGTTAAAACTATGAAGTAAAGTGGCAACACACTTGCTTATCTCATTTCCTATAGTAACTACTATACTATATATTTTACTTAAAAACAAGCGAACACTCAAAAAAATTGTATTTTTTTCCAGTGACTTGTCATTTAATTTAAAATATTGTATAATATATATTGTACTTGGGGATGTATTTGGTTTCGACAGTATTCCAGAAGTATTGATAGCGAGTAGTGGATCTCTCACTTGGCCACTTTAATAATGTGAGAAATTAAAAATAAACGCTGATAATAGAGAATTAGCATACGCTGCCTAGTTAATGGCGCGTCATCTTACTCTAGGTGCCCACGCTTAGAGATTAAGGTGTCAAATTAGTGGGAAACAAAACTATTTTTAGTTATGAAAATAGTGGGTATCTTTAAATAACTACCTTTTTAATAAATTTGTTTATTGTGTTATTATTAAGGGAGCTCTTACAATAAACTGCACTCGGAGAAGTTGATATGGAAAGAATATTGGACAGGAGTTCGACTCTCCTCATCTCCACCAATTTTTTTATTAAAAACTCTTGCACATTGTTTTATTTTGTGCTAAGATATGTAGGTATTAAATATTTAGGGGTATAGTGTTAATGGTAGCACATCGGTCTCCAAAACCGCCTGTGAGGGTTCGAGTCCTTCTACCCCTGCCATATAAAAGGAGTTGATTTCTTATCAACTTCTTATTTTTTCTTGATATTTTGTATTGGTTAATATATAATAATTACATTAAAGATTGGAGATTGAAATGGAAAAATTAAAGAAGTTATTAAATAAAGAAGTTATTTTTTATATTATTTTTGGAGTGTTAACTACACTAGTTAATATTATTACATCATATGTTCTAAAAGCATTTTTACATGTAGAAGCTAATATTGCAAGTACTATTGGAATTATACTTTCAATTTTGTTTGCATATTTTACTAATCGTAAATGGGTTTTTAATTCTCAGGCAAATACTATTAAAGAAAAATGGACTGAGTTTTTCAAGTTTATTTTAGGAAGAGCTTTTACTATGGTAGTGGAAATTATAGGGGTATTTCTATTAAATGATGTTCTTCACGCATTTTACAACTTTGGTGATAATATAGGATTTTTAATTGATAAGTGTATTATTACTGTAATTGTTATTATCTTAAACTTTTTTATTAGTAAATTTTTTGCTTTTAAGAAAAAATAAGAAAAGTGGCTTCGCCACATGTACACGATTGCTTTGCAATCGGCACAGTCCAATGTAACTTAACCTTGTTGTATAGGAAAAATCTTCGATTTTTCCTATACAATAAAAATCGGGGCTACTAGAATTGGAGGTATTTATGTCTAGTAGTTTTTTTAAGCCTTTTTATTATTTATTTATATTTGTTTTTGTCCTAATTATATTTGTTTCATGTTTTTTCGGACCTTCTATAGCTCGGCTTAGAGTTCTATCCTTTTGACCCTAACGAAGAATATGTTTGGCCTTCACCACGGCTATACATATATAACCTCACATTTTGGTTATAGAGGTCTTCCAACAGCTGGTGCTACCACTTACCATGCTGGAGTTGATATTGGTGCTCCTGAGGGTAGTAAATTTATTGCTATTTGTGATGGTACTATTACTTTTGCTAACTTTTTAGGTGGTGGTGGTTATACTATCACTTTAACTAATGACAATATGAAAGTTACTTATTGCCATGTTTCTCCTAATTTTATTGTCAAAGTTGGAGATACTGTTTTAAAAGGACAAGTTATTGGAAACGTTGGACCTAAAATTGTTTATGGTGTAAAACGGAAATCAATATAAAGACGAGAATCGGTAATCCTACTAATGGTGCTACTACTGGCCCACATTTGCATTTAGGTGTAAGAATTGATGGAAAATATATTGATCCTTTAAGTTTATTTGAAGACTCAAAAAATCGCTAAATGCTTTTAACATTTAGCGATTTTAACTTTACATATCTTCATCGTCATCATTTTCATCATGTTCACTATCATCTTCGTCTTCGGCGTCTTCCTCACATCCATCACAGTGTGAGCAACATCCTCCACAGCCTTCTTCTTCATTCCAGTCTAATTCAATAATGTTATGACACTCTGGACACTCAACTTCAGAATTTTCTTCACTGTTTATGTCTGCTACAAATTCATGATTACAATATGGACATACAATTTCAAATTCATATGCTTCATCATCTTCATAAATATCATTTTCTATTCCGTCTACTGCCTTTTTTACTGTTTCAATTCTATTATCAATTTCTTGTTGTTTTTCTTCTACTTCCTTTATTCTTATATCTGTTAAATATGTTAATCTGTCTATAACATCCATAAACATCATAGATAATTCTTGAAATTTACTTAAAACAAAAGCTTGGTCATCTTCGTTTTGAAAATGATTTTCTAGTTCTGTTAATATTGCTTGATAATGATTTTTTAAATCTGACATTATTTTATTCCTTTCGATTTATACTCTTTCCATGTATTCGCCAGTTCTAGTATCTATACGAATAACGTCTCCAATATTTACAAACATTGGAACTGAGATTTCGTATCCATTTTCTAGTGTAGCTGGTTTTCCAGAAGTTGTAGTTGTGTTTCCTGCAAATCCTGGTTCTGTATATGTAACTTCTAATTCAACAAACATTGGTGGTTCTACTGAAAATACGTTACCTTTGTATGATAAGATTTTAACATTCATATTTTCTTTTAAGAATTTTAAGCTATCACCAAGTTGTTCTTTATTTAATGGTAATTGTTCATATGTTTCATTATCCATAAAATAATAAATATCACTGTCATTATATAAATATTGCATTTCTCTCTTTTCAATTTGAGCTGCTGCATATTTATCTGATGGGTTAAATGTTTTTTCAATAACTGCTCCCGAAATTACATTTTTTAATTTTGTTCTAACAAAAGCTGAACCCTTTCCTGGTTTCACGTGTTGGAACTCAACTACTTTGAATACGTTTCCGTCCATTTCAAATGTTGTTCCATTTCTAAAATCTCCTGCCATGTATACGTCTGCCATGTCTAATTTCCCCTTTCAAAATTTATTTATTTTATTACTTATTAACTTTTATAAAGCCTTTATATTATACACCCAATTTATGCTAAAATCAAGCTTTTTGTTCAGCTTTGTCTACTATAATATAATTTTTATCCGATTTAGTCAAATTTATACAACCAGATTTTGTAATTAAAACTGTATCTTCTATTCTAACTCCAAATTCTCCAGGAATATATATACCTGGCTCATTTGTTACTACCATATTTTCTTTTAGCATATTATCATTTTTATAACTGATTATAGGTAGTTCATGAACCTTTAGTCCGACTCCATGACCTAGAGCATGTACTAAACTATGTCCATTTAGTTTGAAATCATTATCAACATTTCTTGATAATATTCTAATATTTGCCCCGTCTCTCATATCTCTCTCAGTTTGTAACTGATTTTTTAATACCAAATTATATATTGATTTTACCTTTTCTGGAACAAATCCTGCAAATATAGTTCTTGTCATATCTGAGCAATATCCCTTATATTTGCATCCAAAATCTATTGTGATTGGATCTCCTACATCTATTTTTCTTTCTGTTGTTATTGCATGTGGTTTTGATGAATTTGGGCCTGATGCTACAATTGTTTCAAATGCTAAGCCTTCTGCTCCATGGTCTAAAAAGTATTTTTCAATTTCAAATGCTATTTGTTTTTCTGTCATTCCTATTTTTATAAAGTTTAGTAAGTGTGAAAAGCAATTATCTGTTAATTCACAAGCTTTTTGTAGCAGTTCTATTTCTTGTTCATCTTTTATTAATCTTTGTTTTTCAATTATACTTTCTGTTTCTTCTAGGTGGTTTGCTTTATATTTTTGCATATATCTTTTATATGTTGCATATGTTATATATTCTTCTTCAAATCCAACATTCTCACAAAATGAGAAAAAGTTTTCATAATCATATTCACTAATGTCTGTGTAATTACTTACAATAATTTCATCGTCTATTGTAAGGGTTGCTCTTACTGACTCTATATATCTAGCATCAGTAATATAATAGTTTTCTTTACGTGTAATTAATAAAGTTCCTTCACCATCAATTCCTGTTAGATATTTCACATTAACAGGATTAGATATAATCATTCCTTGTATATCTAATCCTCTAAGTTTTTCTCTTAGACATTTAATTTTTTCATTCATAAAAACCACCTGCTACTTACTTTAAATTTTTCCTTTAAATGTTCCCAAAGTAAATATTTTTAATATTATTGTTAGTAATAAATCAAATGGTATAAATATAACTATAAGTGTACTTACTACTATAAATGGGCCAAATGGAATATATTCATTTGTTCCTTTTTTCTTTACTATTAGTATTCCAATGCTTATAATTGCTGCTAATAAGAATGAAATTACTGCTACTATAATAATACTAGGCCAACCTAAGAATAAACCTAATGCTCCCATTAGTTTTACGTCTCCAAAGCCCATCGCTTCTTTTCCTGCAATAAATCCACCAATTATTGTAATTAGTAAGAAGATTCCTCCTCCAACTAACATTCCAAGCAAGTTATTTATAAGAACATTTATCCCTAAACTAGTATTTGCAACAACTTGTATAAATGTAAATGCTAATCCTGTTTCAAACATTGTTAATGTAAGCCTATTTGGTATTATTTGAAGTTTATAGTCTATGCAAAATGCTATTAAAAGCATTGGTGTTAAAAATAGATATTTAAATAAATCTATACTTACTCCAAAGAAATATACTAGTCCTAAAAACATAACTAATGTTATGCTTATTAATATATAGTTTGGTTTAAAATTTCTAAAATATTCTGTAAAAATTTCTTTTGAAAATACTGTCTTATATTCTGACATACGTTTGTTACACCAGTCTATAAACTGCCCTACTAGTATTCCTGCAAGTCCTATAATTACATATACTAATATATGTGTATCATTTATGTACATTTTAATTTCTCCTTTGTTCTTTTTGTTTTAAGTATTTTTGTATAATTCTATTTTCAATTGGTCTTTTAATTTTTGTAACCCAGATGTCTTTTTCATTTATTGGTTTTACTAATATTGAAAACATTTTAGTTCTATTAGCTCCAATTACATCTGTAAATATTTGATCTCCAACTACTGCAATTTGTTCACTTGGTAATTCCATATTTTTCTTTGCTTTGTTTAATCCACTTTTTAGCGGTTTTTTTGCAAAATATGTATATGGTATGTCTAAAGTCTTTGCTGTGTTTTCAACCTTTTCTTTATGATTAGAATTTGAAACAATATATAATTTTATATTATTTTGTTTCAAGTTTTCTGCCCATTCTTTAACGCCTTCTGGCATCTTCTTATCAAAGTCTATTAGAGTGTTATCAACATCTAGTATAAGACCTTTTATATTATTTTGTTCTAACATTTGTAGTGTTATCTCTTTTACACTGTTTAAATATTGTTTTGGATATAAAAACATTTTGCCTCCAATAATTAGCTATTTTTCTTTTACAATATTATCAATATGCTAGCTATTTGTCAATATGCAAATTAAATTTTAACTGAGTACTGCTGTTAATTGCCATATCATATAAAAAGTTGTTGATATAATACCTACTATCAACAACTTTTATATACTATTGCATATTTTCTGTTATTTACAGAATCTATGATTTCCTATCGTTACAGTCATTGGTCTTGACCATATCCATTTGTTTGTTGCAGTGTTTGGGTTAAAATAATATATTGCACCATAACTTGGGTCCCAACCATTTAGTGCATCTTGTGCTGCTTTCTTTGAAGTTGAATCTGGTGACATATTTATTTGTCCATCTGATACTGCATCAAATGCACCTTTTTGATAAATAACTCCTGCTACTGTATTAGGAAATGAACTACTTTTAACACGATTTAATACAACCGCTGCAACTGCAACTTTTCCTATGTATGGTTCTCCTCTTGCTTCACCATGCACTAATCTTGCTAATAAATTTAAATTAGTTGAATAGCTTGAATTTGAATTACTATTTGATGAACTATATATCCCCATTGCTGCTAATGTGTTTTTGCCTGCAATTCCATCAACCGTTAAACCATTTTTAGATTGAAAATATCTTACTGCCTTTTGCGTTTGGGTTCCATATATTCCATCTATGCTTCCAGTATAGTATCCCCATCTTTTTAATTTTGTTTGTATTTGTGTTACTTCGTCTCCTCTAGAGCCATATTTAGATAATGCTTCTACCTCATTATTTCTAAAAAAAATGTTATACGAAATAAATATAGCAAATGTTAATATAATTATTATCATTGAAATTATTGTTTTTTTGTTTTTTAACATAAAAATACACCTACTTTGGTAAAATTTAATTATTGTTATTTTAACCAAATTAGGTGTTTATATACATTAAAATTAGAATATTCCTACAATGTTTCCGTTTTCGTCTAAGTCTATATTTTCTGCAGAAGGAATTTTAGGTAATCCCGGCATTGTCATTATTTTACCTGTTAATACTACTATAAATTCCGCTCCTGCTCTTAATACTACATCTTGTACATGTATATTAAAAGGTTCTTTACATTCTAAATTTTTAGGGTCATCTGAAAAAGAATATTGTGTTTTTGCTATACATACTGGCAAATTGCTATATCCCAAGTCTTCTATTTCTTTAATATGCAATTTTGCTTCTTCTGTGAATTCTACATCCTCTGCCCCATATATTTTTTGTGCTACTGCTTTTATTTTATTTTCTATCGTTTCGTTTAATTTATATGCAAATTTAAAATCTGAAGGCTCCTGCACTAAATCAACAATTTTTTGTGCTAAATCTTTTGCGCCTTCTCCACCTTTTTCCCAGCTTTCAACTAAACTTAAGTTAATGCCTTTTTCTTGTAACTTTTCTTGTAAAAATTTAATTTCAGCTTCAGTGTCATGTGTATATTTATTTATTGCAACTATTACATTTAAGCTATAACAATTCTTTAAATTATCTACATGTCTTTCTAAGTTTTCAAATCCTTTTGCCAAATATTCAATACTCTCATTTTTTATATCTTCTTTTGGCATTCCTCCATGATATTTTAATGCTTTAATAGTTGCTACACAAACTACTGCATCAGGTTTCAAATTTGCTTTTCTACATTTTATATCTAAAAATTTTTCTGCTCCTAGGTCTGCTCCAAATCCCGCTTCTGTAACAACATAATCTCCTAATTTTAAAGCAAGTTTAGTTGCAATTATACTGTTACATCCATGTGCAATATTAGCAAATGGTCCACCATGAACTATTGCTGGTGTTTGTTCTAGGCTTTGTACTAGGTTTGGATTTATAGCATCTTTCAACAATACTGTCATTGCTCCATCTGCTTTTAAATCTTTAGCTGTTATTGGTTTGTTTTCTTTAGTATATCCAACTATAATATTTCCAATTCTTCTTTTTAAATCATTTATATCTGTTGCTAAACAGAAAATAGCCATTATTTCAGATGCAACCGAAATATCAAAACCATCCATTCTTGGTACTATGTTTTTTTCTTGCGATAGTCCTGTATTCACTACCCTTAGTTGTCTGTCATTTAAATCAACACATCTTTTCCATACTACTCTATCAAATCCTAGTTCATTGCCAAAATATATATGATTGTCTATCATTGCTGATAACAAATTATTTGCAGATGTAATTGCATGTATGTCTCCAGTAAAATGTAAGTTTATGTCTTCCATTGGTGCTATTTGACTATGACCTCCACCTGTCGCTCCACCTTTTATTCCAAACACAGGTCCAAGTGATGGCTCTCTTAGTGCAAGCACTGCATTTTTTCCTGTTTTTCTTAGTCCATCTGCTAGTCCAATTGCCATCGTTGTTTTGCCTTCTCCTAGAGGTGTAGGATTTATAGCTGTTACTAAAATTAACTTTCCATCTTTTTTATCTTTTAAGTTCTTATATACTTCAGGAGAAATTTTCGCTTTATATTTTCCGTATTGTTCTAATTGATCTTCTTGAATATTCATTTCTTCTGCTATTTTTGTTATTTTCTCTAATTGTGTATTTCTTGCAATTTCAATATCTTCCATCTTTATTCTCCTTTTTATACATTTAGCAGTAATATAATAATACAGTCTTACTGTAAAAATTATTATATTACTGCTAATTCAAAAATTAAACTAATAACCCAACTATAACACCAATAGCAGCTCCTACAATAACTTGAACTGGCGTGTGTCCCAGAACTTCAACTAATCTTTCAGATACTTGTAAACTTGTTAATCCAGGTGTTTCAACTATTTTATTTAATAGTTTAGCTTGTTTTCCAGCTGCTCTTCTAACACCAGCTGCATCATACATTACTATAAATGAAAAAATTAAAGCTACAGCAAATAATGGTGAATTAATTCCAACATTTTTACCTATCATAGTTGTTAAAGATATCACCACTCCAGAGTGTGAACTTGGCATTCCACCTGCTTGCATTAATCTTTTAAAATTAAACTTTTTACTCTTTACTAAATCATAAATAAACTTAAATAATTGTATTCCAAACCACACAAAAAATGGAACAATTATATATTTATACTCTTCAAAAAAACTCCCCTGCATTTTCTATTCCTCTTCTTGTACAAAATTCTCTTCTTTTATTTCCTCGCCATCTTTTAATAATATAGTAATTCTCTTTTCAGCATTTTCTAATAAGTCACTACATTGTTTCGATAGTTTCATTCCTTCTTCAAATTTAGAAACAGATTCATCTAAACTTAATTCACCTTTTTCTAATTCTATGGCTATCTCTTCTAATTTGCTCATTGCTTGTTCAAAATTTAAATCCTTTTCCATTTTATTCCCCTTGTTTAAATTATTTCTCTGTTACAATTTCTGTGCTAACATCCACAATATATCCTTTTATTAAATGAGTTGTTACCGTATCATAAACAGTCACATAATATTTTCCATCACTTTGAATACTCACATTAAATGATACATCGTCTAAATTTCCCCAATCTTTTGTCCATACATCTTTTACAAGATTTATTGCCTTATTCTCTTTTGGAGTCATTTGGTTCTTGTCCTCTACTGAATCATTAGATGCTGTAGTCGTTTCATTTTTCTTTTCTTCAGTTTTCACTTCTGTTTCTATATTATCATCTAAAATTTCATTTAGCATATTGTTTAAGCCTTGATTAGGATCTGGCAATATATTGCCTTTAGCCTCGACATTGTTGGCTGAAATTGGTTCAAATCTAAAATGTTGATATTCTAAACACACTAAAGCAAATATCACCACTATTGCAATAACTATTATTACTAGAAAATTTTTAGTTGTTTTACCCATATATTTTCTCCTATTCTATAATCTTTGCTTTTGTTTCTCCATCTTGTAATTTAATAAATACTTCGTCTTCTTTTTTCAATTGTTCCTTTTTCTTTATAATAACTCCATCTTTTAATATAATTCCATAACCTCTTGCCAAAGTTTTTAGTGGGCTCAATGAATCTAACCTTAATATTAGATTTTGTGCCTTCGCCTTTTCTTTTTGCAATTTATTAGTTATTATATGCTCCATTGACTTTACTTTCATGTCAACTAACATATATTTTTCATTTACTCTTTGTAGCGCTCCTGTAAATGCCTTATTTGCCATACATTTTTCATAACGTAATTTCATAAATTGAATTTTACGTACTAGAGCTTGTTTATATCTATTTTGATAGCTTTTTAATTTCAACTCTAATTCTGCAATATCTGTTACAGCTAATTCAGCTGCAGCTGATGGTGTTGGTGCTCTTAAATCTGCTACAAAGTCTGCTATAGTAAAATCTGTTTCATGTCCTACTGCAGAAATAACTGGTAATTCTGAATTATATATTGCTCTTGCAACGACTTCTTCATTAAAAGGCCATAAATCTTCTAATGATCCTCCGCCTCTTGCCACAATAAGGACATCTGCCAGTTTATTTTTGTTCATAAACTCAATGCCTTCAGCTATTTTCTTACCAGCTCCTTCTCCTTGTACAGGAACTGGAAACAGTCTTATGTGCACATTCGGATTCCTTCTAGTAGACACATTTATAATATCTCTAATAACAGCTCCTGTATTTGAGGTAAGAACTCCTATTGTTTTAGGCATCATAGGTATTGGCTTTTTATGTGATTGATCAAATAGACCTTCTTTTTCTAGTTTTTCTTTTAATTCTTCATATGCTGCTCTTAAGTCTCCCATTTTTCCCAGTTGTTTCATTGCTTTTGCATATAATTGATATGTTCCATCTCTTTCAAAAACAGATACACTTCCCAATATCATTACTTTCATTCCATCTTGTGGAACAAAATCTAAATGTCCAGTATATGTTTTGAACATTATTGCTTTTATTAAAGATTTGTCATCTTTTAATGTAAAGTACATATGACCTGTATAATGATTTTTAAAATTTGAGATTTCTCCTTCTACTAAAACATTAGCAAAATATTCGTCCTCTTCAAATTTATCTTTTATATATTTATTTAGTTGACTTACACTAATAGGATTATATGTCATATCTACTCCTCATTTGCTATTCCTGTTTGCTTTATAATGTTAGCTAATACACCATTTATAAAAGCAGGTGAAGTATCATCTCCATACTTTTTAGCTATTTCCACCGCTTCATTAACAACTACCTTATATGGTAATTCTGTATACACAATCTCATATGTTGCAAGTTTTAATAATGTAATATTTATTTTTGATACTCTTGAAATATCCCATTTTTCTTTTAGATTTTGAGATATCAATTTCAATATCTCTTCTTTATTTTTTGCGATTCCGTTTATTGTTTCAGTCATATATGTTTTTACTTTTTCTTGATTAACATTTTGCTCTACTAAAAACAATTCTATTTGTTCATTATATTCTTGTTGCTTCATTTTTTGAATTTCTAAACTATATAGCAATTCAAAAGTTAGTTCTCTCATTTCTGTTCTAGTCATGTGTTTGTTACTCCCTTTTATAACCTATCTATAAATTTTTTAGTTTTTTCTTTTACATTCTCTTTATTGCTTTGTATGTAGTTGCCAAGCCATATACATACAATTATTAAAGCAATTGTAAATAAAACCTTATATAAATTTGTGCAAAATAGAATAATTGATAATGCAATTCCTATCAAGCCTCCTATTATACATCCACCATATTTATCACAAAAAACTTTGAAACTGTCCATATTTTTTTGCTCCTTTCATCTTTTATTCTTGTGTCATTGGTTTTACTGGTTCAATATCTTTTACTTTAATATTGACCTCTTTTACCTCTAAGTCTGATGTTTTCTTTATTGTTGTTTTTATTTTTGTTTGTAAATTAGTAGATAATTCCTTTATTATCGCATTTTCTTTAACACTTAAATTTACAAATACCGTTACATTGTTTTCTTTATCAAGCTCTACTCTTGTTGTTACATTTTCTGCACTTTCAAACCCTTTAACCACGCTATTTACTAAATTTTCTATAGTATCTTTTGTAATTAAAAGTTTACCATCAGAATTTTCTAATAATATTCCATTTTTATAATCCATTTCTTGCTTTGAACTTGAATCAAAAAATATACATTTTATAGCAAGCAATATAAATACTATGCTTAGTCCTAACATAATATTAGAGCTTACACTATCATTTATTGTCATTACTACAAATTGATGTACTAAATCTACATTTAACCAACCAAATATCATTAGACACACTATTATTGATATTATAAGCATTAAGCTTGAAAAAAGAGCTAGTCCTATTCTATCTAAAATTTTCATGTTTTATTTCATCCTTTCCTACAAAAAGCTTTTACATTTTAAAATTTAAATTAGGCACAGTAAAGTTTATTGTGCCTAATGTTTATTTCTATTATTGATTTTCCTCTGTGCTTTGATTATTTGATTCCATATTTTCTGTGCTAACACCTTGAATATGAACATTAACCTCAACTACTTTTAGTCCTGTCATACTTTCAACTGCTTTTTTAACTTTGTTTTGAATTTCAAATGCAACATCTGGAATTCTAGCACCATATTCTACTATGATATTTACATCTATTTTGGTTTCCTTTTCTCCAGAGTCAACCTTAATTCCTTTTGCTAGGTTCTTTTTACCACTAAGTACCTCTGAAATTCCTCCAGCAAATCCTCCTGACATTTGAGCAACTCCAGGTACTTCTGATACTGCTACTCCTGCAATTACAGAAATTACGTCATCTGCAATTTTTATATTAGTATTGTTTTCTAATGCTATTTCTCCATTAGTTTCAACCTCTTTTATTTCTTTGTTTTCTTCTTCCATAAAGAAACCTCCTTTTTCTTAAGAAATTTATATGTATTAGTATATCAATTTTCTTGGAATTTTACAACTATTTTTGAAAATATTTGTGATATTTATCATAAATTTGTACCCATGAATATGCTCTTTCTAAGTCTGGAGTTTCTACTCCTTGGTTACAAATCGACGTATATAAGAGTGTTCTTATGTTTCCAGATTGCACATTTCTGCAATGTTTTATACTGTCATCAATAAATAAATCTATATTGTTTTCTTTAGCTGCTTGCAACTTATCCTGTGCTCCTAAAACTAGCTTGTCGTATACTATTCCATTTTTCTCAAGCCATTTTCTTGTATAGTCTTCTATTTCTGTTCCACCTTCTGCATACTCATATCTAGAAGTAATTATTATTATATTATTACCTTCTTCTTTCAATTTTTTTAGTACCTCTGCTACATAGTCTTTTGGTCTAGCTATTGTTAATACTTTTATAAAATACTTATTCCAAAACGCATCTATTTGTTCACTTGTCCAGTGAGAGTATAATGTCTCTATTTGATTATGGTCTGAAATTTTTCCATATTGTTTAGGCTCTCCACTGTTTCCTAGCTCTATGTCAAATTTTTGTGAATCTGCAAATATTGTTTCAAATGAATTTGATATTGTATCATCTACATCTATTCCTATGTTCATATTGCCCTCCGTTTGTTATTTTTTATTTTGTAATTTTATCATACATCCTTTTTTATAACAAGTTTATTTTGAGCTTATCTAAATAAAAAATCTTATAGTACAAATACTTACTATAAGATTTTTTCATTTATTATTCAACTGTCCAGTCTGTTATAGTTCCACCTTCTGCTTCGACTAACTCCTTTAACATGTCTTTTGTGAATTGATTCTTACTTGTCTTTGGGTATCCCAAAATAACTCTTCCCTCTAAACTATTATCAATTTTGTCCCATGTAAAAGAAAATTTTCTACTTTTGGCGTCATCAACCCAAAAAGTATTAGCCTGTATTATAGTAAAATTATTTTCAGCTGTTTTTACTAGTGCACTTCTAACATAAATTATTATGTCATTCCATACTGTTAATCCTATTGTATTATATTTAGGATCACTGACAAATTCTCCCCACGTCATTCCTTCTTTTGCTTTACAATCCACAAGTTGTCCTGATATCATACTCACAGCTTTAAAACTAATCATTTTTTCTTCTGATACTGTTATTGTACATATATCCTTATATTCTCCACACTTAACTGTAATTGTCGTTGTCCCCTTTGCTTTTAAGGTTACTGTTCCTGTATTGTCATTTCCACTTACAGTCGCTACATCTGTGTTTGAACTCGTCCATTCTAAGTTCCCTGTGATATTTTCAGTTTTAGCTGTTAATGTTACCGTCTCAGTAGTTCCACTTCCTATCGTTACTTCTAAATTATTTTTATCTAATGTTACTTGAACTGTTTTAGCAGGCAATTGCTTATCAAGCCAATTATTCAATTCATTTATCCCTTCTAAATCATTTTCTCTTGCTTTATTCATTGCATTTTGTGCTTCTTTTGCCTTTTCTATTATTCCACTATTTCCAAATAGTGCATTCACACTTACTCCTGCTAAGATTAGTAATACTACAATAGTTACTACAAGTGCTATTAGAGTAATACCATTTTGTGCTCTTTTATTGTTTGTTTTTAAGTTCATATTCTTTTTCCTCCTTAAATTTTTATTTATTTTTGCTATCTATTTTTATATTGTTTCCTTTCTTTTCCTTTTTAGGCACATAAAAATGACAGGTACCAAATATTTTCATACTTATAACCTGTCTTATATATGCTTAATAAAGCTAATTTCTTAGCTTGGTTGTTATTTATTAATGTTGTGGCTCTCTCTACTCCTACAAAGGTTTTAGCTTTTTTCATTTTTCGTGCCTCTTTCTTACTTTTCTTTTGAATTTATTATATAATTATAATAATATAACTTTTTCAATTTTGCAATAGTTTTTTATATTAATAATTGTAATTTTACTCTATATTTTTTTGACCTTTTAATATATAATATACTAAATTGAGAAAGGGCTAATTAATATGACAAGTTTTATTTTAAAGTGCATTGCAATGATTTCAATGCTTATAGACCATACAAGTGTTGCGTATTTTGGACAAACTACTTTATTTAATGTAATTGGAAGAATTGCTTTCCCTATATTTGCTTTTCAAATTTCTGAAGGATATATTCATACTAAAAATCTAAAAAAGTATCTCTTGAGATTATTTTGCTTTGCAATAATTTCACAAGTTCCTTTTATGTTGTTTGACTCTATGTTTACAAATAATTTTTCTTTTAATATTTTTGGCACTTTATTTGTAGGTTTACTTGCTATATTGTTATATGATAAGATTTCAAACTGTACTTTCGAACTTACTAAAGATAAGAAATTTAACTTAACAATAAATAAAATATTTGGCTTTATTCCTGCTATATTATTAGGTATAGTTTCTGAAGTATGCTGTTTTGATTATGGCTTTTGGGGTGTTGCAATAATATTTTTGTTTTACTTTTTTAAGAATGATAAGCTTGGTATGGTAATATTTTATATCACTGCTTGTATTATTAAATATGGAATCAATGTTATTATTTATGGATACCATTATTTATATATACTTTTATGTATTGGCACAATTTTGCCTATAATATTTATTTGCTTATATAACGGAAAACAAGGCAAAAAGATAAAGTATTTGCTTTATGCTTTTTACCCTGTTCACCTGTTGATTTTGTATTTTGTTTTTAAATAAACAGACTTGCATCACAAGTCTGCTTTATTATTTTAATATTCAGATATGTCTTTTATTAAATTGCTCTTTTCTCCAAGAATTATTTTACCATCTTTTCCACTAAGAATTAAAGGTAAAACTATCTTTTGATTATTACCCTCATATTCTATGCCAACCTTTGGAACAACTTCCGCTGTTTCTGCTTTTATAAGTATAGGTTCACTTACATTTTCTGCAATAACCTTATCTATTACAATTTCTCCAGCTTCTGTAACTTTGTATGTCCAAACTTTAATTTTTGAATCTTTTCCTTTAGGAACTACTACAAATTGATCTTCATCTCCTGAAGTAATTGTAGTAAGTTTACTAAAATCCTCACTACCATTCAAATACTTTTCACTAAAATCTTTTTCTTTTCCATTAGCTATAAATCCTATTGCTAAACATTGTTCTCCCTCAAATGTTACTTTAGTAGCATTTTTTGGAATCAATAAATAAACTCCCACTGCAAGTGCAGCAACAACTATTACTGCTAATATAATTAATAATACTTTTTTCATAGATACTCCTCCTTTTGTTTTTATTATATTATAAGTTTTATTTTTTTTAAAGTACTTATGAAATAATTTTAAATTTTTGTCATAAGTTTTTGATTGGCTAAATATACATTAAATAAAGTTTAGTACAAACATTTCTTAGAGGGGGTTAAAATAATTCATGGATGAGAATTTAAAGTTATATCAAGATATAGCAGAACGTACTGATGGCGACATTTATGTTGGTGTTGTTGGCCCTGTACGTACTCGGAAAGTCAACTTTTATTAAAAATTTTATGGATTTACTTGTTATTCCAAATATTGATAACGAGTATAAAAAAGAAAGAGCTAGAGACGAACTTCCACAAAGTGCTGGTGGAAGAACTATTATGACTACTGAGCCTAAGTTTATTCCAAATGAGGCTGTTGAAATTACAATAGGAGATAATTTAAAGTTCAAGACAAGGCTTGTAGATTGTGTTGGTTATTTAGTTAATAATGCTATTGGCTATTTAGAAGATGATATGCCTCGTATGGTAAAAACGCCTTGGTATGAGGAAGAAATACCTTTTGAAGAAGCTGCTGAAATTGGCACTAGAAAAGTAATAGCTGAACACTCTACTATTGGTATTTTAGTAACTACTGATGGAAGTATTACAGATATTCCTAGAGAAGATTACATCAATGCTGAGGAACGCGTTGTAAAGGAATTAAAAGAGCTTAACAAACCTTTTGTTATTGTTTTAAATAGTGATGATCCATTTTCTGATTATACTAAAGCTTTAGCTAAAAAACTAGAAGAAAAATATGGTGTGTCTGTCTTACCTACAGACTGTGCTAGATTAGATATTGAAGATATTGATGACATCTTTAGTAAGATTTTATATGAGTTTCCTATTGAAACAATTAATATTGATTTTCCTCGTTGGGTTGATGGTTTACCTGATGATCACTGGTTAAAAGTTGAGTTATATGACGAAATTGAAAAGGCTTTTGATAATATTCGTATATTAAAACAAGTAGATAATAGTATCGGTCAGCTTCAAAATACTAAGGTAATTACTAGAACTTCATTAACCGAAGTTAGACTTGGTGAAGGTAGTGTAAGAGTTTCTATCGAATTGGTTGATGAGTTGTTCTATAAAGTTTTAACAGAAATTTCTGGTGTTGAAATTGATAATGAAGGTGCACTATTTAGCACTATGACAGAGTTTGCAAGAACTAAAAAACAATATGATAAAATTGCATATGCTTTAGAAGAAGTAAAAGCCACTGGTTATGGAATTGTAACTCCTTCAATTGATGAATTGATTTTAGAAGAACCTGAAATGGTAAGACAGGGTACTCGCTTTGGAGTAAAATTAAAAGCTAAAGCTCCAAGTATACATATGATAAGAGCAGATATTGAAACCGAAGTATCTCCTATTGTTGGTAGCGAAAAACAGTCTGAAGATTTGGTAAATTACCTACTTTCTGAATTTGAATCAGACCCTAAGAAAATTTGGGAGTCTAACATTTTTGGTAAAAACTTACATGAACTTGTTAATGAAGGATTGCAAAATAAACTGGCTAGAATGCCGGATGATGCTCAAGCTAAACTTCAAGAGACATTAGAACGCATTGTTAACGAAGGTAGTGGCGGACTAATTTGCATAATTCTTTAAATTAAAAGGTCAGTTTGGGAATTACTCCCAAACTGACTATTTTTGTTCTTTTAATCTTAAATATCCAACTTCTACCCATCTGTTATATGCTAAATTCAAATTAAACAATACCTTAGGCTTAGAACCTGCTCTGTTTTTGTCTACAACACATGCATAATATCTTTCATCTGGATCTTTGTATTCTTTTAAAGGATAGTATGTATCACTAACTTCTTCTAAAGAATATTCATAATCTTTAAGTGTTCTATTATCTATTTGTTTTATTAAGCAAAGTGTATCTAAAACCTCTTTTACTGTTCTACTTTCTGATAAATCATTGATTGTTAAGTTTATTGGCAATGTAGGTGTTTCTGTAATCTGCATTGTATATCCTATAAATATATTTAAGTTTTGTGCTAAATTAGATATAATTGTAGCAGTCTTCTTGATTTCTTCGCTTTTTCCTATGTTTTGAGTATCTGTTTTCATTGTATCATAAAACATATACTCTATCTTTTCTTTATAATAGTAATTTGTAATTACTTTTTTTAACTCGTCATTTGTATGGTCTGTAATATTTATAAAATATATACAGTTGTTTAGTTGCTCATTTAACCAGTCTGTTGCTTTAACTGTTTTATTAAATTCAGTTGATATTTTTGAAAGTCTTTTTATAAATTGCTCTCTAGTTTCTTTTTCATTTTGTAAAACAAATCCATTTTCGTCAACATCAGCCTCTTTAGGATTATCTGGTCTAAATTTAAATTCAAGTAGTTCACCTTCTGATTTTACAATGTCTTGTCCATGTAGTTTCTGAATTTCTGGGTTATTTAAAATAGTAGTTATTAAACACAATTTCATCTTTTCTTCAGACATTTCATTTGAAATAATTAACACTTTCTTTTTATGTATAAACGCTATGTTAGCGACTAAATTTATTGTAAATCTACTTTTTCCAGAGTTTGATGGCATAGCAAATGCCATTGTTTCTCCTTTTCTTATTCCTTTAAATACACTACTTAATATAGGAAATGGAAAATCTAAGCCTGATGTCAATTCATTTTGCCCTTTTACTAAGAAATCTGTAACATTTGAATTTAATATTGCTTGTTTAAATTTACCTGTAACAGTAACTTGATTTATTGCTGCTTCAACTTCTTCTACTGACATACTATCATATAGACTATAGTGTCTTATTTCAGCAATTTTATCTTGTGTTTCCTTAATTGGCATACTTTTATATCTTTTCCTTAATATAAAAAGCTTTTTTAATTCTGTGTAAACTTTTTCAAAATCATAAGAGCCATGTTCATATGTATATTTTAGCTCTTCTTTTAAGTCCATTATTTCTTTAGTTACTTTTCCAAAGTTAAAATTGTTTTTGGCTTGTTCAGATGAATATTTGGCGCCTTCTGTAAATAGTACTCCTTTATATATATTTATTAAATCTTCACTATCAAATAAACAATCTTCATATACAAAATAGTACATACTTATTGATTTAGGATTGTTTAATAGCAAACCTAAATATGTTTTTTCTAGTTCCTCATCTTGTAATTCTATTGGATATGTACTCTCTTCCGAATTATTATTCACATTCTTTTTTGTTTTTACTGTCTTTTTTACTTTTTCTTTTTCCGGTGTTTCTTCTGTTTCCTCTATTTCTTCATTTTCTTCTTGTCTTTCGTTAAATATCTGTAACTTTTCCATTGCTTCTGCAATTTCGTTGTTTGCCAAGGCTTGTTTTATTTCTTCAAGTAATCTTCTATCTTCTTCTTTTTTTACATGTATTTGTTCTAGAGATGCTAATAATTGATTTATTCTTTCATTTCCTTCCATGTTTTCTCCACCTTTTAAAAAATATTTACTATTTTTTTATATCACATATTATTGAAAAAAACAAGTATTTAGCAAATTAAAGCCCCCATAGATTGACATTTTCTTGAATATTTTTTCATGTTATGGAAAATAATAAATGTAGAATTTTTATGTTTTGGAGTTATTATGAGTTTTAAAGATAAGCTTACAAATATAGTTAAAAGTGTGTTTGATTCACCTGACCAAAATGAATATAATTTTACCTTATCTAGCCCTTATGAAAATGATGACAATAATGTTAGTATGACTCCTGAGGAGCTTGATAAAAATGAAGAAATCTTTGAGGTAGAGAACATTTTTCCTAGCCTTTCTGTTAATCTTGAGTATGTTAAGGTTAAGTATAATCTTTTAATAAATAGTGATATTATTGTTAGAGAATTTACTTTGACAGCTAGAAATAGGCAGTATCAAGCTTTTCTTCTTTTAATTGATGGTATGGTAAATTCGGAGCTTGTAAATGATAATGTACTAGAAGCTCTTATGATGCGTAATAGAGCTAATATTTTTGATGGTGAACAAAATCAGATTATAAATGAGGCTAAAACAAATAATATTACTGTTAGAAAAGTCAAAAAATTTGATTTAGAAACATATATCTCTGACTGTTTGCTTCCTCAAAATAGTGTTAAAAAAGTTAGCTCTTTTAAAGATGCTTTTAATGGTGTTAATATGGGTAATTGTTTACTTTTTGTTGATACTCTAGGAATTGCTTATGATATAGATGTAAAAGGCTTTAAACAAAGAGGTGTTGAGACTCCTAATAATGAGGTTATTATTAAAGGACCTCAAGAAGGATTTGTTGAAAATATTCGTACTAACACTTCTCTACTTCGCCGAATTATCAATAATGAAAATCTAATAATAGAAAGTATTGAGGTTGGTAATTTAAGTAAAACAAAATGTTGTATTTGTTATATGCAAGATATTGCAAATGCTGATTTAGTTGCAGAGGTAAAATACAGAGTTAGCAATTTAAAAATTGATACTTTGCTTTCTAGTGGTGAACTTCAGCAATTGATCGAAGATAAAAACAATTACACAATTCCACAAATAATATCCACAGAAAGACCTGATAAGGCTGCTAAGCATTTATATAGTGGCAAAGTAGTAGTTATAGTTAATGGAAATCCTTATGTTCTTATTATGCCAGCTACTTTTACCGATTTTATTGCATCACCTGAAGATAGCAATTTAAAATTTCAGTTTGCAAATTTTTCAAAAATTTTGCGCTTAATCTCGATTTTTATAACACTACTTCTTCCTGGATTATATGTTGCAATTTCAGATTTTCACCAAGAGCTACTTCCAACTGAATTGCTATTTTCTGTAATTGCCTCAAGAGAAAATGTTCCATTTCCTATTATTTTTGAAATTTTACTTATGGAAATTTCTTTTGAACTTATTCGTGAAGCTGGGTTAAGGGTTCCCTCTCCTATTGGTCCAACTATAGGTATTGTTGGTGCTTTGGTTTTAGGACAAGCTGCTGTTAGTGCTGATATTGTAAGCCCTATTTTAATCATTGTTGTTGCAATTACTGGTATAGCATCTTTTGCCATTCCTGATTTTTACTTTGGCTATCATTTGAGAATACTAAGGTTTGGCTTTATCCTTTTAGGGTATATTGCAGGATTTTTCGGAATTGCTGTTGGGCTTTGTGTATATGCTACCATTTTGTGCAGTATCAAATCTTTTGGAGTTCCTTTTATGGCACCATATAGCCCTATTACAAATATAAATGAAAGTGGATTTTTCTTAGACCCAATGTGGAAGCGTGAAAAAAGACCTGATTATTTAAATACCAAAAAGCAAAACTCACAGTCTCACATAAGCAGAACTTGGAAATATAAATAGAAAGGAGCAGTTTTATGACAGAACAAAAATTAGGAAAATGGGAAGCAATTATTTTAATTGTTGCTATTGTTATAAATCACATAATTTTAGGCTTACCCAGAAGTATTGTAGCTGAACACGCTTCTGCTTCTATTCTTAATGTTATATATATTAGTACTATTGTAATAATCCTAATCTTCTTGATTTGTAAGTTATTAGAGAGTTTTCCTGGTTTAGATATTATAGATATTGCCGAATTTTTAGGTGGCAAGGTTTTAAAAATAGGTATTTCAATTTTATTTTTACTTTATATTATTTTTATCACTGGAATACTGCTTAGAAGTTTTTCAGAGGGGCTAAAGCTTATATTTTTTCCTAGAACTTCTTTGCCTATAATTATGATTTTGTTTTTAATTGCTATTGTAATTATGAATAAGCTTAATATTGTTTCTATTGCACGTGCCAATTTATTTTTTACCATATTAGTTTCTGTTAGTATGATTTTTATATTTATAGGAAATTGGAAGGACCTTACCTTTCAAAAGATTTTCCCTATTTTAGGGAATGGTGCTTATACAACATTTTTTAGTGGGTTAAGCGATTTATTTGCTTTTGGTGGAATTGCTTGTATATACCTTCTTCCACCTTATTTAAAAAATCAAAAAGATTTTAAAAAGGTAGCTTATACCTCTGTTGGACTTTCTGCATTTTTCTTACTAATTAGTGCGGCAACTTTACTTTTTATTTTTCCACCTACAATTATAGAGCAACAAATATTTCCTATTTATTTAGCATCTCGTTTTATAGATTTTAGTAGATTTTTTCAAAGGTTAGATGCATTATTTTTACTTATTTGGCTACTCTCTATCATATGTTATTTGGCAATTGTACTATACTTTTCTACTAGCATATTTAAAAGAGTTACAAATTTGAAATATTCAAAATGGATTTCTACTTTGTTTGCTTTATTTATATTTGGAACTGCTTTAATTCCTAAAAATATGCAGGAAATAAGCTTTCTAGAAAATACTGTATACAGATATATTATTTTAATTTTAGTATTTGTCTTGAGTATTATTATTTTAATTTTGGCTAATATTAAATATTTACGAAGTCAAAAAATGAAAGGAATTGTTAATGAAAAACGCATATAAGTATATTTTGATTATATTGGTTGTGATATTATTTTCTTTTGCATTTACAAGTAGTCACCGTATTCAAAGTATAGATGATTTAACTTATATTGTTGCACTAGGCATAGATGTTGGAGATACAGAAAGATTAAAAGTTACATTTCAATTTACTAAACCAAGTGCCTCTTCTGGTGAGGGCTCTTCAGATGAAAGCTCTTCTATAATTATGGATACAATAGAGGCTCCTTCTATTGACGCTGCACTTAATTTAATAAATACTTATTCTAGTAAAGAAATAAACTTGTCTCATTGTAAGCTTATAATATTTTCTGAAAAAATTGCAATGTCTGGAATTAAAGAAGAAATATTTTCTTTAGCTAACAAAGTACAAATTAGACCTGATACCAATATTCTTATAACCACTTCATCTGCTAGGGATTATATTGCAAGTGTAAAACCAACTTTGGACAATTTAATAACGAAGTTTTATGCTACATTTCCCAATTCTAGTGAATATACTGGATATATTGTAGATGCTAATCTTGGACAATTTATGAATAAAATAACATCTCTTGCTTCTCAACCTGTTGCACTTCTACGGCAATGTAATTTCTAAAGCTGATTCTAATCAGTCTTCTAACAATAAAAGTTCTGATGATTCTGGTAGTGAGATTTTAGAGGCAAAAAATGGTGTTGAAAATGTTGGTACTGCAGTGTTTAGACAAGATAAACTTGTTGGTACTTTAACTCCTTTAGAAACTGTTGCTCACTTGATTGTCACTGGTAAGGTTAAGAGCTGTAATATTTCAATGCCAGACCCTGAAAACAAGGAGAATTTAATTGATTTATATTTTGATTTTACCACAAGCCCTAAAATCAATGTTTCACTTTTAAATGGAACGCCTTATATAAAAATAAAGGTTAAGGCAAATGCAACTATTTCTTCTATTAAGCAATTATCTAGCACTAATAACGAACAACAAATTAAACTAACTCAAGAATATGCTAATAATTATTTAGAAAAATTACTTTTACATTATTTATATAAAACTTCAAAAGAATTGAAGTCTGATTGTAGTGGTTTTGGTAATTATGCTTTAAAAAATTTTAAAACTATGCAAGAATTAGAGAATTATAACTGGTTACAACATTATCAAGATTCATTTTTTAAGGTTGAGCCTGAAGTTGTAGTTGATTCAGGATTTTTGCTAACAGGAATTTAAAAGGAGATTTTTATGGTTGTAAGTTTTTTAGTGGTTTTATTTGCATTACTCGCTTTGGTTGAAAGTATTAGTTATGGTTTTTATGAATTTGTAGTAAACAAAAATAAGTCCGGAGGCTTAATTTTGATCTTTCTTACTATTATAGGCTTTGCATTTGCTGTTACAATGTATTTTATATACTAAAACGTGCCATTGGGGACGGAGAATTTTGGCACACTTTTAGTTAAATTGTAATGTTGTTATTAATAAGAAGTGTGCCAAAATTCTCCGTCCCCATTGGCACATTTTTATCCTGAAATTTTTTCAAAGTCTACTTTTCTTGTTAGTTTGTCTGCGAAGATTACACGTACTTTTATACTGTCACCTATTTTATATATCTTCTTGCTTTTTTCTCCTTGAAGTGTTTTCTTTTCTTCGTCATATATAAAGTATTCGTTTCCTAAATCGTCAAAACGTATTAGTCCTTCTACTGTGTTTGGAAGTTCTACAAACATTCCAAATGATGTTATACTTGAAATAATTCCTTCGTATTCTTCGCCTATTTTGCTTTGCATATATTCAGCTTTTTTAATTGCGTCTGCATCTCGCTCTACTTTTTGTGCAATTTTTTCTCTTTCAGATGAACGTTCTGCATATTTTACTGCTTGACTACTATATTTTTCTATTTCATTTTCTTTTAGTTGATAGTTTTCTTCTAAATATTTTGATATTATTCTGTGTACGAATAAGTCTGGGTATCTTCTTATTGGTGATGTGAAATGGCAATAGTATTTACTTGCAATTCCAAAGTGCCCTTTGTTTTCTGCTTCATATCTTGCTACTTTTAAAGTTCTTAGTATAAGGTTTGATACTACTCTTTCTTCTGGTTTTCCTTTTACTTTTTCTAAGACTTCTGAAAATGCTTTTGGATGTATATTGTCTTTGTTTCCTTTTATTTTATATCCTAAATTCCATAAGAATTTATTTAGTTCTGCTATTTTTTCTTCGTCTGGTACCTCATGCACACGATATATAAATGGAGCCTCTAACCAATAAAATTTTTCTGCTACTGTTTCATTTGCAGTTAGCATAAATTGCTCTATAATTTCATTTGCAAAATACATTTCATATTTGTCTACATTTATTGCTATTCCTTGTTCGTCTAATGTTATTTTGCTTTCTGGAATATCTAAATTTAAGCTTCCTGCTTTTGTTCTTCTTTGTTTTAATATATTGGCAAGTTCTGCCATTCTTTTAAAGTGTTCAAAGTATGGTTCACATTCTTTTAATAATTTTTGTTTTGCTTTTGGTTTAAATATACCCTTATCTTCTGCTCCTTCTATTTCGTCTAGTATAGTTTGTACCTCTTTGTAACTCATTCTTCTAGTTACTTTTATTACACTTTTTTGTATGTCTGAAGATACTACTTCACCCTTTTTATTTATTTCCATTAAAACAGTTATTGCAAATCTATCTTCTTTTTGATTTAAACTACATATTCCATTTGATAGCTCTTTTGGAAGCATTGGAATTACTCTATCTAACATATATATACTAGTACCTCTAATTATTGCTTCTTTATCAAGTTTAGATTTTTCTTGCACATAATAGCTAACATCTGCAATAGACACATTTAAAAGATAATTTCCATTTTTTAATTTTTCTACTGATACTGCATCATCTAAGTCTTTTGCATCTTCTCCATCAATAGTAAATATTATTTTATTTCTTAAATCTAATCTATTTGGAATGTCTTTTTTAGCTACTTCTTGTTTTATTGCTTTTGCTTCATTTATAACTGCTTCCGGAAATTCATATGGCAAGTCATAGTCTTTTACTAATGAAAGCATGTCCACTCCTGCTTGATTTATATTGCCTAGTATTTCAATTATTTTGCCTTCTGCTTTTCTATTTTTTTCAGGTAATTTTAATATTTGCACTACTACCTTTTGATTATTTTTAGCCTTTTTGCTATTCTTTTTAGATATGTATATATCTGCTTTTATTTTTCTATCATCAAGCACAACAAAACCGAAGTTTTTACTTTTTTGAAAAACTCCTACATACTTATCTTTTTCAAATTCTTGATTATCCTTCTTTAACTCTTCTTTCATACTTTTCCTTTACTTTTATTATGTCATAACTTTAATTAGTTATACTTATCAATAATAATTACAGCTTTTCACCATCATTTATTTGTCTACTTTGTTTTCTATAATTAATTTTACTTTGTCCTTATGTGCTTGTATTCTTGCACTTCCGCCTATTGGAAATGTAATTGTCGGTGTTGTATGTCCAAAATCACATCCTCCAATAACTGGTATATTGTTTAATATATCTTTGTTTTTTATTATAGCTTTCCATAAATCTGAATTCATATCGCAATCTTTTTCTGCTCTTCCTAAAACTATACCTTTAATTTTATTTGCATTTGGCAGTTGTAATAAACTTTCTAAATTTCTATCAAACTCATATTGAAATTTATTACCTGCCATATCGTCATCTTCAATAAAAAGTATTTTATCTGCCAAATCTGGCATAAATTCTGTGCCTTGTAACAAATTTAATGTGCATAAATTTCCGCCGATTATTGTTCCTTCTGCTTCACCTTCATTAATAACAAACATGCCTTCATTTTCTATAAATTCTCTTTCTTCTTGATTTTTCCACCACCTGTCATTACTCCATTTCTCTGAAGGCTTAACCTCAAATGCTTCATTGTTCAATAACATTTTGCAAAAATACTCATATGTATATTCAAAACCTTTTTCCATTCCAAAATTAAAAAGATTCGGTCCATAATAGGTTATGAGTCCACTTTTTTTGTATATTGCATTTAATAATGCCGTGATGTCTGAGAAGCCACATATAATTTTTGGGTTTTCCTTTATTATGTTATAATCTATATATTTTAATAACTGATTCACATTATATCCACCAGTCGCTGTTATAATGGCTTTTACGTTTTTATCTAAGAAAGCAGTATGTATATCATCTACACGCTTTTGAATAGATGAACTCTTTGCAAAATCACTATCATTTGCATATTTTGAAACAGAAACCTTAAAACCATATTCTTCTAATTTTTTTTGAGCATATTCATTTCTATTAAAATCTAAATTTACCAAACTCCTTGATGGTGCAATTATTCTTATTTCGTCTCCTAATTTTAATTTTTGATACAGCATCTTTTAATCTCCCCCAATTACTTTTTATTACAATACAAAGCAAAATGTGGCAGAACTTTATTCTGCCACATTTTATAGTTTTTATACTAGATATAGGATTCCTAAGGCAATTGCTAATACAACAAACACAATTCCAAAAATTATTGTCCATTTTTTTAGTTTACCTTCCTTTGTTCTTCCCTTATTTTGCTCATAAAAGTTATTGGTTGAAGAACCTGTAATTGTTCCTGAAGCTCCTGGTCTCTCACTTTTTTGTATTGTTGCTAAAACAATTAGAGCAATACATACAATAATATAAATAACTAATATGATATATTTTAGTATTTCCATATTTCACACTCTCCTATATTTGCTTCTTTGAAACAATTATTAAACTAGTTTTAAAATAACCATTTCTGCATTATCACCTTTTCTTGGTCCTAATTTAAGCATAGTTGTGTATCCACCAACTCTTCCTTCATATTTAGGAGCAATTTCATTAAATAATTTTGCAGTTAAATCAATGTTATTTCCTTCACTATCTTTAACTTTATTGATGTTTTTCATCATTTTTCTTCTAGCATTTAATCTTGATGGCATATCTTTTTGTCTTTTTTCAGTTGTTGTTTCTTTTACTACTCTTAGATATTCTTTACCATTTTTGCTTTTTACTAATTCTGTTACTTTATTTCCTTTGCTATCTAATTTTGCTTTAGAAACTTTAACGTCTACCATTTCAAAATTGTCTTTTTCTTTTACTGCTAATGAAATTAAACTATCTGCAATTGCTTTTACTTCTTTTGCTCTAGCTTCAGTAGTTTCTATTTTTTCATGTAACATTAAATCAGTTGTTAAAGTTTTTAACATTGCTAATCTAATATCTGTTGTTTTACCTAATTTTCTATTTGTAGCCAATTCATTTCCCTCCTTTTAGTCTATTATTCATCTTCTTTTCTAAAATCTAATGATAATGCATGTAACTTATTTGTTACTTCATCTAAAGATTTTTTACCAAGATTTCTTACTTTCATCATTTCAGCTTCTGATTTGTTTATTAAATCTTCTACTGTAGAAATTCCTGCTCTCTTTAAGCAATTGAATGATCTAACTGATAATTCTAAATCTTCAATTGACATTTCAAGAACTTTTTCTTTTTGAGACTCTTCTTTTTCTACCATTACTTGTGTGTTTTTAGTAGTTTCTGATAAGTCAATAAATAGTTCTAAGTGACCTGTCATAACTTTTGCAGCTAAACTTAAAGCTTCATCTGGAGTTAATCCTCCATTTGTCCAAACTTCGATTGTTAATTTATCGTAATCTACCATTTGTCCGACTCTAGTGTTTTCTACTGCATAATTTACTTTTTTAACAGGTGTATATATAGAGTCAATTGGAAGTACGCCTAATGCTTGATCTGGTTTCTTGTTCTTTTCAGCATTGTTGTAGCCTCTTCCCATATCAGCAGTCATTTCCATTACTAAATGTCCACCTTCTGCAACTGTTGCAATATGTAAATCTGGGTTTAATACTTCTATTGTTCCGTCTGTAATTATATCTCCTGCTTTAACTTCTCCTGGACCTTTAAAGTCAATTCTTAAAGTTTTTTGTTCATTTTTATCTTGTTTTAAACAAACACTTTTTAAGTTGATTATAATTTCTGGAACGTCTTCTACAACATTTGGTATTGTAGAAAATTCATGTAATACGCCATCGATTTTTACACTTGTAATTGCAGTACCTGGAAGAGATGATAATAAAATTCTTCTTAAAGAGTTACCTATTGTAATTCCATATCCTCTTTCTAATGGTTCACATACAAATTTTGCATAGTGTTTTTCTTCGTTTACTTCTAAGCATTTAATATTTGGCTTTTCAAATTCTATCATTTTTTACCTCCTAATAGATAAATAGAAAAACATTTCTATTTTTACAATTAAATTATTATCTAATTATTTAGAGTAAAGCTCTACTATTAAATGTTCTTCAACTGGAAGATCTACATCTTCTCTAGATGGTAATCTTACAACTTTACCACTTAAATTTTTCTCATCTTTTTGTAGCCATTCTGGTACTGGTCTTGCTGCATTTGCTTCTACATTTGCTTTAATAAAACCATTGTCTTTTCTTATTTCTCTTACAGAAATAACATCTCCTGCTTTTACTAAGTAAGATGGAATATCAACTTTATGTCCATTTACTTCAAAAGTTCCGTGTGTTACTAACATTCTAGCTTGTGCTCTTGAGCTACCATATCCTAAACGATATACAATATTGTCTAGTCTTGTTTCTAGAATTTGTAGTAATACGTCACCAGTGATTCCTTTTGTAGCTGCTGCCATATCAAAGTATTTTCTGAATTGTTTTTCACTTACACCATAGAATGATTTTGTTTTTTGTTTTTCTCTTAATTGAGTACCATATTCAGATAGTTTTTTCTTCTTTTGGCCGTTTTGACCTGGCGCATAATTTCTTCTAGAAATACTGCATTTATCTGAATAACATCTTGATCCTTTTAAGAACAATTTTTGTCCTTCTCTACGACAAATACGACATTGTTCATCTTTATATCTTGCCATTTTATTTTTCACCTTCCTTATACTCTACGTCTTTTTGGTGGTCTACAACCATTGTGAGGAATTGGAGTAACATCTTTAATTGAGCTAATCTCTAATCCTGCTGATTGTAATGACCTAATTGCTGCTTCACGACCAGAACCTGGTCCTTTTACAAATACTTCTACTGATTTTAATCCGTGTTCCATTGCTGCTTTAGCTGCTGTTTCAGCTGCTTCTCCTGCTGCAAATGGTGTGCTTTTTCTTGAACCTTTAAAACCTAGTTCACCAGCACTTGCCCAAGAAATTGCATTTCCTTGAACATCTGTAATTGTAACGATTGTATTGTTAAAACTAGAATGAATATGAGCCATACCTTTTTCAATATTTTTTCTGTCTCTTCTTCTAGTTACTGTTTTTTTAGTTACATTTTTTGTTGCCATTTTTAATTATTCCCTCCTTATTTAGGCTTTGTTACTTTTGCTAATTATTTTTTGCTTTTGCTAACTAATTTTCTAGGGCCTTTTCTTGTACGGGCATTAGTTTTTGTTCTTTGTCCTCTAACTGGAAGACCTCTTCTATGTCTTAAACCTCTATAACATCCAATTTCAGTTAGTCTTTTGATATTTAATGCAACTTCTCTACGTAAGTCACCTTCAACTTTATAACCGTCCATTGCTTTTCTGATTGCTTGTACTTGGTCATCTGTTAAGTCTTTAACTCTAATATCTGGATTAACCTTTGCCTCTGCTAGAATTTTTTGAGCACTTGTTAGTCCTATACCATAAATATATGTTAGACCAATTTCTACTCTTTTTTCTCTAGGTAAATCAACTCCTGCTATACGAGCCATTTTTTTGCACCTCCATAGTTTTTATTTTGCTATTCTTAAATTTTGTTTTTTAGTTTGTCTTAAGTTATTATTGGTGAAATGCATTAGTATCTTTATACTAATCAATAATACTTTTGGACATATATATAAACACAAATCAGAATTAAAAGGAAAATAAATTTTCCTTTCAGCCGCTATCTAAAATTTGTGTTATATTCAATAATTATAATAAATTAACCTTGTCTTTGTTTGTGTTTTGGGTTTTCACAGATTACTCTGATAACACCTTTTCTTTTAATAACTTTGCATTTTTCACATATAGGTTTTACTGATGGTCTTACTTTCATTTTAGTTCATTCCTTTCTTAGATTAGTTTTATATTGAATTTTAAAAAGAATTAGTATATTGCGAGGCAAAGACTGTTCAAAAGGCAAGTGCGCATCCTCTTGGTTGTAAACGCGTTTTGAATAATCTTTAGCTAAGCAAGATGCTGATTATTTTTAAAATTTACTTAGCACGCCATGTAATACGACCCTTACTAAGATCATAAGGCGATAATTCAACTTTTACTTTATCTCCTGGAAGAATTTTGATATAATTCATTCTTAATTTTCCAGAAATATGAGCTAAGATTTGATGTCCATTTTCTAGTTCAACTTTAAAATTAGTATTTGGTAATGCTTCTACAACAGTACCTTCAACTTCTATAACATCCTCTTTTGACATATTTTCCTCCATTATTTCCTTAGAAAATTTTTCTATTTAATACTAGATAAATTTTCCATTTGCACATAAGTACAATATCTTATATAGTATACTTTATTTTTTCAATAATGTCAATACTTCTGGCTCTTTTTCTGTAATTAAAATTGTATTTTCATAATGTGCTGCTAAAGATCCATCTTCAGTAACAATAGTCCAACCATCATCTAATACACAAATATTAGGGTTTCCTACCATTACCATTGGTTCTATTGCTAGAGTCATGCCAGGTTCAAGCCTTATTCCTCTTCCTGCTTTTCCATAGTTTGGAATACCTGGATCCTCATGCATTTCTTCTCCAATTCCATGTCCTTGGAATTCTCTTACAACATTATAGCCATTTTTTTCTACAAATTCTCCTATTGCATGAGAAATATCTCCAATTCTGTTTCCTTTTACAGCATATTTAATTCCTTCAAAAAATGCTTGTTTTGTAATATCTACTAGTCTTTGTTTTTCTGGTGAAGTTTTTCCAACAATATATGTTCTTGCGGCATCACCATGAAATCCATTTTTATATACTACTAAATCTATACTTACAACATCTCCATCTTTAATAATTGTTCTTTTAGATGGAATTCCATGTATAATCTCGTCATTTATAGAAATACATAATGTACCAGGAAATGCAGGTACTCCTTTTTCACCACTTGGATACCCTTTTTGTGCTGGAATTCCGCCATATTCTCTAATAATTTTTTCTGCAAAATTATCTAGATCCATTGTTGTTATTCCTGGTTTTATGTATTTTTCTATTTCATCATATACTAAAGCCGTGATTCTACATGCTTCTTTCATTTTTTCAATTTCTTTTTGAGATTTAATTGTTACCATGTTTTACCTTCTTTACTATCTTTTTATAGCTTCTAGTATAGTATTTATAACTTGTTCAGTTGAGTTTTCTGCATTTGGATTTTCTGGAGTAATAGTAATTAAAACTCCTTTTTCTTTATAATATGCAATTAGCTCTTTTGAATTTTCTCTATAAACTTCTAATCTAGTTTTAATTGCTTCTTCATTGTCATCTGTTCTAGTAACAAGTGCTGAGCCACATTTGTCACATACACCTGGTACTTTAGATGGCTTGAATTTTGTATTATAAATTGCACCACACTCTTTGTTTGAACAAGTTGCTCTGTTTAAAATTCTGTCTATAATTACTTGGTCTGGAACAACTAATTCTGGTACTATATCAACTTGTTTTCCTTTTTCTTGTAATATTGAAGCTAATGCTTCTGCTTGTTTAATTGTTCTTGGGAAACCGTCTAATATAACACCATTTTCGGCATCTTCCCAACCTAGTCTATCTTTTACAATATTTATTGTAACTTCATCTGGTACTAAGTTTCCTTGTGAAATATAGCTATTAGCCAATTTACCTAATTCAGTACCTTTTTTGATTTGCTCTCTAAACATATCTCCTGTTGAGATGTGAGGCAAATTTGTTCTTTCTGCTAATACTTTAGCTGTTGTTCCTTTTCCACTTCCTGGAGCTCCTAACATAATAATGTACATATTTAGTTCTCCTTTCACGCATTACGGACGGAACCAGTTTTTACACCTGTCCGCCCCTTCTGCCCTAATTTTTAAGATATATCTTATTTATTATTTTTTATTTTCTCTACAATCTAATTTGGAAAAGAATTGTTATTATGCAAGGCAGAATTTATTTGAAAGGCAAGGGCGCATACGTTTGTATGTAACCGCGTTTCAAATGAATTCTAACGAAGCAGAATGGCAATTATTTTTCAAATTAGTCCAAAAAGCCTTTGTAATGTCTCATAACAAGTAAAGACTCTAATTGTTGTACCATTTCAAGTGCAACACCTACAACGATTAGTATTGATGTACCACCAAATGCTAAGTTTACGTTTGGTATAAATCTTACAAGCATAGGCAATATTGCTATAACTGCTAAGAATAATCCTCCAAACCATAATAACTTAGATAATACTGATGATAAATAATCTGTTGTTGGCTTTCCTGCTCTAATTCCTGGTATGAATCCACCATTTTTCTTAATATTGTTTGATACTTCTGCTGGGTTGAATGTTGCATAAGTATAGAAAAATGTAAATCCAACAATTAATAATAAATATACAATTGCATTTGCAATAGTGTACCCTAATGGTACTGCTGATGTTGAAGTTGCAATTGAGAATTTATATACAGTTGCCCAAAATCCAGTTTGAGCTGCAATGTTTGGCACAAACATTTGAATAATCATAGCTGGGAAAGTCATAAATGATGATGCAAAAATTATTGGCATAACTCCGGCCATTGCTAGTTTAAGTGGAATATGTGTATTTTGTGCTCCTACCATTTTTCTTCCAACTACTTTTTTAGCATATTGTACTGGTATTCTTCTTTCAGCTTGTTGTACAAATACAACTCCTGCAATTAGAAGTACTGCTCCAGCAATAATAGCTAAAGCTGTTAATAATCCTACTGTACTAAATGCTCCTGTTCCAAATATTAAGTCCCAAATCATAGTTACTGCACTTGGTAATCCAGAAATGATACCTACAAATATAATCATAGAAATACCATTTCCAATACCTTTATTTGTGATTTGGTCTCCCAACCACATTAAAAGTGATGTTCCTGCCATTAGTGAAATAACTACTAAAAATCCTGTTAAGAAATCAGTTTTAACGAATATTCCAGAAGATTTATATGTTAAATATAATCCTATACCTTCAATTAGTGCAAGCACTATTGTTAAAAGTTTAGTATATTTATTTATTGCATTTCTTCCTTCTTCGCCACCTTCCTTCATTAATCTCTCTAATGAAGGAATTACCATTCCTAATAATTGAATTACAATTGAAGCTGTAATGTATGGTGTAATAGTCATAGCGAAGATAGAGAATCTTGAAAAAGCTCCACCTGAAATTAAGTCTATTAGACCTGCTATACCATTACTTGCATTACTCATTGCTTCATTTAATGTAACTGTATTTACACCAGGTACTGTAATAAAACATCCTAATCTAAATAGAACTATTAGAAGTAATGTATATAAGATTCTTTTTCTAACGTCTGGTGTTTTAAATGCGTTAATAATAGTCTTAAACATTAAATCACCTCAGCCTTTCCACCTAAAGCTTCGATTTTTTCTTGTGCAGCTTTAGTGAATTTTACAGCTTTAACGTTTAATTTTTTTTCTAATTTTCCTGTTGCAAGAATAACAATTCCGTCTTTTGCTTTACGAATAATTCCGTCTTCGATTAAGCTTTCTGCTGTAACATCTTCTTTGCTTGATTTATTAAGCATTGTAAGAGTTACTTCTACATAATCGTTTGCATGAACGCTATTGTTGAATCCTCTTTTTGGTAATCTTCTATATAAAGGAGTTTGACCACCTTCAAAGCCTCTTCTAACTCCACCGCCACTTCTTGCTTTTTGACCTTTATGTCCTCTTCCAGAAGTTTTTCCAAGACCTGAACCAACTCCACGACCTACAACTGTCTTTTTCTTTGTTTTTTGTGCTGGTTTTAATTCGTCTAATTTCATTTTGCGATTACACCTCCTATTTTTTTAATTATAATATTTCTGCTACTGTTTTTCCTCTTTTTTTAGCAATTTGTTCTGCTGTTTTCATGCTCTTTAATCCTTCAATTGTAGCATAAACAACATTTCTTGGGTTGTTTGTTCCAACAACTTTAGTTCTAATATCTTTGTAACCTGCAAGCTCTAATACTGGTCTTACGCTACCTCCAGCGATAACTCCAGTACCTTCAGCAGCTGGTTTTAATATAACACTAGCGCTTCCAAATTTACCTACATATTCGTGAGGAATTGTTGTTCCTACAACTGGAACTTCTACTAAATTCTTTTTAGCTTCTTCGATTGCTTTCTTTATAGCATCTGGAACTTCAGAAGCCTTTCCATTTCCTACACCAACATGACCATTTTCGTCACCAACAACAACAACAGCACTAAATCTAAAAGTTCTACCACCTTTAACAACTTTTGCTACTCTGTTAATTGCAACTACTTTTTCTCTTAATTCTGATGTATTTTCTGATTGCACTTTAATTTCCCTCCTTTTTAAAATGTTAATCCGCCTTCTCTGGCTGCTTCTGCTAATTCTTTTACAACACCATGATAAATGTAACCGCCTCTATCAAAAACAACTTCTTTGATATTTTTCTCTAAAGCTCTTTTTGCAATTAAAGCTCCAACTTCTTTAGCAGCTTCTTTATTTGAATGTTTTACTTTTACTTCTTTATCTAGAGTAGAAGCTTGAGCTAAAGTATTTCCTGCAACATCATCAATTACTTGTACAAAAAGATTATTATTGCTTCTAAATACACATAATCTTGGACGATCTGCTGTTCCAGAAATTTTATTACGTACTCTTGCATGTCTTCTTTCTCTTTCAGCTTTTCTATCTATTTTCTTAATCATCTTTTTCTCCTTTCTATTAACGTAACAGCGTTAATAATATTAAGAACTAATTATTATTTTAATTTAAATTCTATTTCTTGCCAGCTTTACCTTCCTTACGTCTAATATGCTCTTCAGCATACTTAATACCTTTACCTCTATATACCTCTGGTGGTCTTTTTGTTCTAATAACAGCTGCTGTTTGACCAACTAATTCTTTATCAATGCCTCTTACTGTAATGTGGTTAGCATCTGTTAAATCAAAACTAATTCCTTCTGGTGCTACTATTTCAACTGGGTGTGAATAACCTAAGTTCATTACTAAGTCATTACCCTTTTTTTGTGCTCTATAACCAACACCATTTATTTCTAAATTTCTTTTAAATTCATTTACAACACCTTCAATCATGTTGCTGATTAAAGTTCTTGTTAAACCATGTAAGCTTCTATTTACAGCTTCATCATTTGGTCTTGTTACTGTAATAGTATTTCCTTCCATAGTAACTGTCATATTTTTATGTAGATCTTTTTCTAATGTACCTTTTGGTCCTTTTACAACTATATGATTATCATTTAGTGTAACTTCTACACCTTCTGGTACAGTAATAGGTTTATTTCCTATTCTTGACATTTTATGTTCCTCCTTTCCTACCAAATATATGCTAATACTTCTCCTCCAAGTCCTTCTGCTCTTGCTTCTCTATCTGTTTTAATTCCTTTTGAAGTAGAAATTAAAGCGATACCTAAGCCATTTAGAACTTGTGGTAATTCTTCTTTAGATGCATAAACTCTTAATCCTGGTTTACTAATTCTTCTTAAACCATCAATTACTCTTGCACCATTCTCATCATATTTTAAAGTGATACGAATTACACCTTGAGTGTTATCGTTAATCTCTTCATAAGCAGCTATATATCCTTCTTTAAATAGAATGTTAGCAATAGCTCTCTTCATATTTGAAGCTGGAATATCAACTGTTTTATGTTTTTGACTATTTGCATTTCTTATTCTTGTTAACATATCTGCGATTGGATCTGTTGTATTCAAAATTATTCCCTCCTTTTTAAATTTACTCAAATTCACTTTATGTTTCAAGCTGTTATTTCGAATTTAAATTAGTATATTGCAAGGAAAGCAAGTGAAAAATTTTGAAATTGTACTTTTGTACATTGAAAAATTTTTACACGTAGCTTGACAAAGCAAGATGCTGATTTAAATTTGAAAGAATTACCAGCTTGATTTTTTCACTCCCGGAATCTCTCCCTTATGAGCTAACTCTCTAAAGCAAACACGGCAAATTCCGAATTTTCTAATATATGCATGTGGTCTTCCACATATTTTACAACGATTGTATTCTCTTGTTTTGTATTTTTGTTCTCTTTGTTGTTTAACTTTTAAAGACTTCTTAGCCATTTATTTCTCCTTTCTTCTCTCCTACTTTTATACTAAAATTAATTAGAAACAAGTATTGCTAGGAAAGTAAGCTAAAAAGTTTGAGATAGTACTTTTTGTACATCGAAAACTTTTTATGCGCAACTTGGCAACGCAAGACGAAGTTTATAATTAATTTTGGAATGGCATTCCTAACAATGAAAGCAATTCTTTTGCTTCTTCATCTGTCTTAGCAGTAGTAACGAATATTATATCCATACCTCTAATTTTATCAATTTTATCATATTCGATTTCAGGGAAAATTAATTGTTCTTTAATTCCCATTGAGTAATTTCCTCTACCATCAAATGAGTTATTAGATACTCCTCTAAAATCTCTTACTCTTGGTAGTGACACATTAAATAGTTTGTATGCAAAATCATACATTTTTCCACTTCTTAATGTAACTTTGCATCCAATATTAACACCTTCTCTAATTTTGAAAGCAGCAATAGCTTTCTTTGCTTTTGTTACTATTGGAGTTTGACCTGTAATTATTTTTAAATCATTTATTGTGTTGTCTAATGCTTTTGGATTATCTTTCATATCTCCTAATCCAACATTGATAACTATTTTTTCTAGTTTTGGAACTTCCATTACTGATTTATAGTTAAATTTTTTCATCAATGCAGGTATAACTTCTTTTTGATATTGTTCTTTTAATATTTCCATAAGTCTTTAATAGACCTCCTTCCTATTTTAATTTGTTTCCACATTTTTTGCAAACACGTACTTTTGTATCTCCTTCTACTAGGTAACCAACTCTTGTTGCTTTATTACATTTTGGACATACTACATTTACTTTGCTACTATGTATGCTACATTCTACTGGAATAATTCCGCCTTCTTCTCCTTGTTTTCTAGGTTTAACATGTTTTTTACGAATATTAACACCTTTAACAATTACTTTTTGTGTTTTTGGAATTACTTCTAAAACTTCTCCAGTTTTTCCTTTATCATTTCCAGATAAAACTTTAACTGTATCACCTTTTTTAATTTTCATCTTTACTTTTCACCTCTTCTTTTTAAATTTATAAGGTTCTCTGTTATTTTTTAAATTTATTGCTTTTACTTTGACTTTTCCTGTAAGCTATATCAACTCACATTCTTTAAAGTCTCGCATCTTCAAAACAATTCAAAAGCGAGTATTGCTAGGAAAGCTAGCTAAAAATCTTGAGATTATACTGGTGTATATCGAAAGATTTTTATGCGACGCTTGACAACGCAAGACGAAGCTTTTCAATTGTTTTTAAAGAACTTCTGGAGCTAATGAAAGAATCTTCATATACTCTCCATCTCTTAATTCTCTAGCTACTGGCCCAAATATACGAGTTCCTTTTGGTGTTTTATCATCTTTTATAATAACAGCTGCATTTTCGTCGAATCTTACATAAGAACCATCTGCTCTTCTAATTGGCTTTTTAGTTCTTACAACAACAGCTTTTACCACATCACCTTTTTTAACAACTCCACCACCAGGTATAGCTGTTTTTACAGATGCAACAATGATATCGCCTACACCAGCGTATTTTCTATATGAACCACCTAAACATCTGATACACATAATTTCTTTTGCACCAGTGTTGTCAGCAACTTTTAATATACTTTGTTGTTGTACCATTTTGGTATCCTCCTTTATTTAATAACTGCTTTTTCTACAACCTCAACTACTCTCCATCTCTTGTCTTTAGAAAGTGGTCTAGTTTCCATTACTCTAACTTTATCTCCTGCTTGGCATTGATTGTTTTCGTCATGAGCTTTTAATTTATATGTTCTTTTTTGAATTTTTCCGTACATTTTGTTCATAACATTAGTTTGAACAGCTACTACAACTGTTTTATCCATTTTGTCAGAAACAACTGTACCGATCATTTCTTTACGAAGGTTTCTTTCTTCCATATTAGTTTACGCCCTCCTTTAGTTCTCTTTCTCTTAAAACTGTTTTAATTCTTGCAATGTCTTTTTTCACTTCTTTAATTTTCATAGGATTATCTAATCCATTTGTAGCTAAACTAAATCTTAATTTAAATAATTCATTTTTTAGTTCTACTAATTCTTTCTCTAATTCTGGTGAAGACATTTCTTTTATTTTATTAATCTTCATCGCTATCACCACCTACTTCAGTTTCTCTTTTGACAAACTTACATTTTACTGATAGTTTATTAGCTGCTAATCTTAGAGCTTCTTTTGCAGTTTCCTCTGGAACTCCTGCTATTTCAAACATAACTCTTCCTGGTTTTACAGCTGCTACCCAGTATTCAACAGCACCTTTACCTTTACCCATACGAGTACCAATAGGTTTTGATGTTATTGGTTTGTCAGGGAAGATTTTAATCCAAACCTTTCCACCTCTTTTTATATAACGAGTCATAGCAACACGGGCTGCTTCAATTTGATTTGAAGTAATTAGTCCGATTTCTTGTGATTGTAAACCAAACTCTCCGTCTGTTACTTTATTTCCTCTTGTTGCTTTACCTCTAATTCTACCTTTTTGTTGTTTTCTATATTTTGTTCTTTTTGGCATTAATGGCATTACTCATCTCTCCCTTCTGCTTGTTTTTTCTTAGCTGGAAGAACTTCGCCTTTATATATCCAAACTTTAACACCGATTTTTCCATATGTAGTATCTGCTTCTGCAAATCCATAATCAATATCAGCTCTTAAAGTTTGAAGTGGAATTGTACCTTCTTTGTAGAACTCTGTTCTAGCCATGTCTGCTCCACCTAATCTTCCAGATACAGCAGTTTTAATTCCTAATGCACCTGCTTTCATAGTTTTTTGCATACATTGTTTCATAGCTCTTCTGAATGAAATTCTTCTTTCTAGTTGTCCTGCAATATTTTCTGCAACTAATTGTGCATCAACATCAATGTTTTTAACTTCAACAATATTTAAGTTAACTGTTTTACCTATCATTTTTTCAAGTTCAGCTTTTAATTCTTCTGCAAGGTTTCCACCTTTACCAATTACTAAACCTGGTTTTGCTGTGTAAACGTTTACTTTAACGAATTTTGCAGTTCTTTCAATTTCGATTTTAGAAATTCCTGCAACATATAATTTTTTCTTAACATATTCACGGATTTTGTGATCCTCTACTAGGTATTCACTAAAATTCTTTTTGTCTGCATACCATTTTGAGTTCCAATCTTTAATAACACCTACTCTTAATCCGTTAGGATCCATTTTTTGTCCCATTTTGTTAAGTCCTCCTTTCTTAATCTCTTTCCTTTAACACGATTGTAATATGGCTTGTTCTTTTTCTGATTCTTACTGCACTACCTTTTGCAGCTGGTCTAATTCTTTTTAGAGTTGGACCTTGGTTTGCGTAAATTTCAGCAACATATAATTTTTCATGTGCCATATGATGATTATTTTCAGCATTTGCGATAGCTGATTTTAATAATTTTTCGATAATTTCGCTTGATGCTTTTGGAGCATATTTTGCAATAGCTAAAGCTTCATCAATATCTTTTCCTCTAATTAAATCTGCTACAATTTTAACCTTTCTAGCTGAAATTCTAGCATATCTTAGAGTTGCTTCTGCTGTTGGAATAATAGTTTCTTCCACTTTATTTTCCTCCTTTTTTTAGATATGTCTTACAGGTTTTTATTTTTTAGTTGTTTTGTCTCCTGCATGACCTTTAAATGTTCTTGTTGGTGCAAATTCACCTAATTTATGTCCAATCATTTCTTCTGTAATATATACAGGTACATGTTTTCTACCATCATGAACAGCTATTGTGTGTCCAACCATTTGTGGGTATATAGTAGAAGCTCTTGACCATGTTTTTATTACTTCTTTATTTCCACTTTCATTCATTGCATTAACTCTTTTTAATAATTCAGGTGCAATAAATGGAACTTTTTTACTTGATCTTGACATTTATATTACCTCCTACTTTCTACGTTTAGTGATTAGTTTATCACTCTTTTTGTTTTTCTTTCTAGTCTTGTATCCTAATGCTGGTTTACCCCAAGGAGTCATTGGTCCTGCGTGTCCAACTGGAGCTTTACCTTCACCACCACCATGAGGGTGATCTACTGGGTTCATTACAGAACCTCTAACAGTTGGTCTAATTCCCATATGTCTGCTTCTTCCAGCTTTACCAATTTTAATATTTTCATGATCTGTATTTCCTACTGTTCCTATTGTAGCTTTACATACAGCCATTACTAATCTCATTTCGCCTGAAGGTAATCTTACATGTGCGTATTTTCCTTCTTTAGCCATCAATTGAGCTTCTTGACCAGCAGCTCTTACAAGTTTTCCACCTTGACCTGGGTTCAACTCAATGTTATGAATCATTGTACCTACTGGAATGTTTTCAATTTTCATGCAGTTACCTGGTTTGATATCTGCTTTATCTCCAGATACAACTTTGTCTCCATCTTTTAATCCAACTGGTGCTAAGATATATGCTTTTTCTCCATCTTCATATTGAATTAGAGCTATGTTTGCACTTCTGTTTGGATCGTATTCTATACCAATTACTGTTGCTGGCATATCAACTTTATTTCTTTTAAAATCTATAATTCTATATTTTTGTCTATTTCCTCCACCTTGATGTCTTACTGTAATTCTACCATATGAGTTTCTACCAGCATTTTTCTTTTTAGTAGCTAATAGAGTTTTTTCTGGTTCTTTTTTAGTAATTTCATCAAATGTTGAAACTGTCATGTTTCTTCTTGATGGAGTATATGGTCTGAATCTTTTTATTCCCATTTTAATTTCCTTTCTCAAAATTTATGAAAAACTTCGTTTTTGATAAATTTTATATTACTATATTTACGGATATTTTCCCGCTCCGCATACGGATATTTATTTATTTTCCGGGGTTACTTCCCGATAATTTTATTTAAAATTTCTTATAATTTTTAAGCACCCATAAAATGTTCGATAGAGTCTTTGTATTTTTTAGAAACTTTAACTTCTTTTCCACCTTTATCTAGATATTTAATATCTCCTGGGTTTGTATCAATAGTTACTATTGCTTTTTTCCAGTCAGAAGTTTTTCCTGTTGTTTTTCCTCTTCTAACTTCTTTTCCTTTAACACTCATTGTGTTAACATTTAGAACTTTTACTTCAAAAAGTTTTTCTACTGCATTACGAATATCTATTTTAGTAGCTTTTTTATTTACTCTAAATGTGTATTTTCCTGCTTGTAGTTCATCATTACTTTTTTCTGTGATTACTGGTGCTATGATAATATCTTCTGGTCTCATTATGCATACACCTCCTCTAATTTTTTAACAGTATCTTCTGTTACAACAAGATTTTTGTGTTTTAATAAATCATATACATTGATTGTTCCAACTTGTAATGTTTTAACTCCTTCAATGTTTCTAGCTGATTTTTGAACTACTTCGTCTTTTTCTGGTAAAAGAATTACTGCTTTACCTTCTACTTTTAAGTTATTTAAAATTCTTGCCATTTCTTTAGTTTTGATTTCTTTTAATGGTAAGTTTTCAACAACTACTAATTCATTTTCTAATACTTTTGAGCTTAACATTGATTTAATTGCTAATCTCTTTTCTTTTTTATTTACTGTATAATTGTATGAACGTGGTTTTGGGCCTAAAGCAACTCCTCCACCTACCCAATGTGGTGCACGAATGCTTCCTTGTCTTGCTCTACCTGTACCTTTTTGTCTCCATGGTTTTCTACCACCACCAGATACTTCTGCTCTTGTTTTAGTACTTTGTGTACCTTGTCTTTGATTAGCTAGGTAATTAACTAGAACACTATGTACTACTGCTTCATTTGGTTCAATACCAAATACTTCTTCTTTAAGCTCTATTGTCTTAACTTTTTTACCTTCTATATCATATACGTCTATCTTAGGCATTTGTATTTCCCTCCTTATTTACTTTTTACACTTGTTTTTAGTTTTAATATTGCACCTTTAGCTCCTGGTACACTACCTTTTACTAAAATAACATTTTTATCTAAATCTACTCTTACAACTTCTAAGTTTTGAATTGTAATAGTTTGGCTTCCCATATGACCTGGCAATTTTTTGCCTTTAAATACTCTACCTGGTGTAGATGTTGGTCCCATTGAGCCTGGTCTTCTGTGATACATAGAACCATGTCCCATTGGTCCTCTTGATTGGCCATGACGTTTGATAACGCCTTGGAATCCCTTTCCTTTTGATGTTCCTTGGATATCTAATTGATCTCCTGCTGTAAATGTGTCAGCTTTTAATTCATCACCTACATTTATGTTTTCTACAGAATCTAATCTAAATTCTCTTAAATGTTTTTTAGGTGTTAATTTTGATTTTGCAAAATGTCCTTTTTCTGGTTTGTTTATTTTGCTTTCTTTTACATCTCCAAATCCTAATTGTATAGCATTGTATCCATCAGTTTCTACTGTTTTAACTTGTGCTACTACACATGGACCTGCTTCAATAACTGTAACTGGAATAACTTTTCCTTGTTCATCAAATATTTGAGTCATTCCTAATTTTTTTCCTATTAATCCTTTATTCATTTTAAAATTCCTTCCATTGGCTGATATTTTGTATTTCGTTAAGCTATAACGTTATACCAGCATAGTTTTTTAATTTGTAATTATAATTTGATTTCTATATCAACACCAGCTGGTAAATCAATTTTCATTAAGCTATCAACTGTTTTTTGTGTTGGGTAAAGAATGTCAATTACTCTTTTATGTGTTCTCATTTCAAATTGTTCTCTTGAATCTTTGTGTTTGTGTGGAGAACGTAAGATTGTAACAATCTCCTTTTCTGTTGGTAGTGGAATAGGACCTGAAACTTTAGCTCCTGTTTTTTTAGCAGTATCTACTATTTTTTCAGCAGACTGTTCTAAAACAACATGATCATAAGCTTTTAATCTTATTCTGATTTTTTCACTTGTTACTGCATTTTCCTTCTTTGTTGCCATTTAAAATTCCCTCCTTCTAAATTTTTAGGACTTTTCACGTCCTTTTTTGGTCGGAAGTTATAACGCACCCTAGTGTTTCTTTTATTAAACATATAAAAACCCAAGTTTGCATGATAAAATCTTGGGATAAGTGCTTATTTGTTCTTAACTTACCGCCTGGTCTAAGCCATAACATACTCCATAAGAGTTCCCTCCAAACATATATTACTATACATTTGTAGCCACATCTTACTTCATCGCTAAATACATGCTTTATTATTATACAATGTATTGTGCCTAAAGTCAACTGTTATTTGGAATTTTTTTCATTTTTTATATTATTATTTAAAAAGGTTCTTTTGGCCCGTCTCTAAAAATACCTATTTTACATAATTAAAAATATGTGGTATAATATTGTTAACTGGTAATATACCAGAATAAATTTATTTTGAGGTGTGCTTTTATGATTCTTTCAACAAAAATTGAGTTGGTAAAGATTTCTTCGCGGACGGAAGAAATTTTGGCTATGTTAAATAGCCTATCAGCTGCCGGAAACGGTATGCAGATGACAGTTCTCGAGCTTGCGCCATCTGACGATGGCCAGCACGTGATTGGAAAGATACAATTGCTGGCTGCTGAAGATTTGAAAATTAGTTTTAATGTTGTTGCTCCTACTGGAGCACACATTAGCAGTTTCGCTTCTCAGTTTAACATGGCTAGTTCTCACTATTGTGAGATCAGTTTTGAGCTTATTAAGCCTACCAGCTTGAAGTTCACATTCTGTCCGCCTTCTCAAGAAGTCGCCACGCGAGTCGAAAATTTTTTCGAACTCACCTCAATTCCCAATGCTTAAATAAGCAAAAAAGAAATACTTTGCAAGAAGTATTTCTTTTCATTTTTATAATTATTCTGCTGATTCTTCAGTTTCTGGAGCTTCATAAGCTTCTAATATAGCTTTTTGAATTTTCTCTCTTGTTTCAGCATTGATTGGATGAGCTATATCCTTGAATTCTCCGTTTGGAGTTTTTCTGCTTGGCATAGCAATGAATAATCCATTTTGGCTTTCGATAACTTTGATATCATGAATAACGAATTCGTTATCGAATGTTACAGAAGCAACAGCTTTCATTCTGTTTTCTGAATTTACTTTTCTTAAACGTACATCTGTAATTTGCATTTTAAGTACCACCTTTCAAGTTTTTTTATACATTTCTTATGTACATTTATATTATTCGCCATCTTTTTTGTTTTTCCTTCTTTATTTTACAAATTTTATATAATTTTTTATTTATTTTTTTTCACAGTTTTTTAAACTATGAATATTATATTGTATCATATATTATTTTACTAATATATTTAAGAAAAATATTGAAAAATTCTAATATAAAGTATATAATACCTTTGTTGATTAAAATGTCTTCTATAATAGAAGATTTTATATAAACTTAAGGGGAGTGTATTTTTTTGGCAAATATAGATGAATTAAGAAAATATAAAAATGTACATATGATTGGTATAGGTGGAATTAGCATGAGCGGGATTGCTGAGATTTTAAAATTTTGGGGATTCCATGTGACAGGTTCTGATTCTACCTCATCTGAAACTACTGAAAAGCTAATTGAAAATGGTATTCATGTAACTATTGGTCATGATTTAGAGAATTTGGCTAAAGCCGACGTAGTAGTTTATAGTGCTGCTATAAGAAAAGATGATATTGAACTTGTAAAAGCTCATGAACTAAATATACCTACAATTGAAAGAGGAACATTCTTAGGAAAAATCACTAGAGCATTTAATAACAGCATTTGTGTTTCTGGTACTCATGGAAAAACCACTACTACTTCAATGATTTCTGTGTGTTTCTTGGAATCACACAAAGACCCATCTATTCAAGTTGGCGCATTTTTAAAACAACTTAATGGAAATTACAGAGTTGGTAATAGTGAATATTTTATTATTGAAGCCTGTGAATATGTAGAAAGTTACTTAAAGTTATTCCCTAGAACAGAGGTTATTTTAAATATTGATAATGATCATCTAGATTATTTTAAAACTTTAGATAATATAGTTAAATCTTTTGATAATTATATTAAACTACTTCCTGAAGATGGCTTATTAGTAATAAATGGTGATGATTCTAATTGTAGAAAAATTGTTAAAGATTCTAAAGCTAAAATAGTAACTTTTGCTCTTGAAAATGAAAATGCTAATTTTATAGCTAGAAATATTTCTGCTGATAAAGATGGTTTTCCAAGTTTTGATGTTTATTATAATAATACTTTTTATAAAACTATCAAATTATCTGTTCCTGGAATGCACAATGTTTTAAATGCTTTAGCATGTATTGCTGTTTGCCATGAATATGGAATATCTAAAGAGGATATAAAAAATGCTTTGGCTAAATATACTGGTGCTCATAGAAGGTTTGAATATGTTGGTAGTTTTAATCAAGGAGTGGCTGTGTATGACGATTATGGTCATCATCCTACTGAAATTATGGCAACTGCTCATGCTGTAAATCAAAAAGAACATAGACAATCTTGGGTAGTATTTCAACCACATACATATAGTAGAACTAAAACTTTATTAGATGATTTTGCCAAGGCTTTGCTTGATTTTGATAATATTATTATTACTGATATATATGCGGCTAGAGAGGATAACATTTATGGTGTTTCTTCTCAAGACTTAGTTGATAAACTTCAAAACACTTATAATAAAAAAGCTCTTTATATTTCTGATTTTAATGAAATTGCAAAGTATTTAAAAGAGCATACTATAAAGAATGATATTGTACTTACACTTGGTGCTGGTACAGTTACAAATATTGGACCATTATTAGTTAAATAAATGAAAAATGAAGTAATTTTAATTTACTTCATTTTTTTGTCTAATAATTTTCATAATTTGTTATTGAAAGTGTTGGTAATGTAAAGATCATACTATTTTCTGAAATTTCTCCACTTGGTGTATGGTCTTTAAAGAATTCTTCGGATCCTTTTAAGAAAAATTTGTATTTTTCATTATCTGTTATGTTTTCTCCTCCTGTTATTACTGGGTCATCCCAAGTAACATCAACCGCATACCATTTATCATCGATTTGCACATAATTCCAAGCATGCGCCTCTATTTTACCTTGTGAATTTTCTGCAGTTCCTGGCACTAGTACACATGGAACTCCTACTTTTTCCATTATATATTTAAAGCTTCTTGCATAGCCTTCACATACAGCTTTTCTATCATGCATTGCTCCATATATATTATACTTATTTGCATTTGTTCCAGAGGTATCATACTCTATAGCATCTATTAGCCAATCATGTACTTTTTTAATTTTGTTTACTCTATTGTCATTTTGAGTTTGCTTTATTATATTCTCTATAATATTATTTATATAGTTTTGTGCTTTTTCTATGCTTTCTCTCGTTTGAAAATTATCTTGCAAATAGTTTTTATTATCTCCTGGTCCAATTGAAATATAATATGTTGTAATACCTCCTAGAGTTCTTGTCTCGTTTATTAAGTTCATCTTTTTTATATCAATATAAAATAAGTCACATTCATCATATGAAAATGCATTCCAAGCAGACTGAAAAGCTGTATATAATGTTTTGTCTCCCTTTTCAGTATTCAAAAGGGTATTAAAGCTCGTTCCAAATTCAAATACATATGTGCCTGTTATTAGTTGTTCTTTATTTTGTTTTAACTTGTCATATATCATCTTTCCATATGAATCTAATTGACTATAGTAATATCTTGCTGCAATAGTTTCTGATGGTATCGCATTATTATTTGGTTCTTGTATTATTGGTTCTCCAGCGTTGACATTCAAATCATTTTGATTGTTATTTGTTGTCTCATTACCAGATATCTCGCTATTACCTGTTTCAAATGTATTTTCAAATTCATTACTGTTTACTACCTGTTTGCTCATACTAAAAAACTTATATATTCCAAAGCTTACTCCACCTAGTATAAGAACTATAAGTATAATAATTATTCCAGTTATTAAAATATTCCCTTTTGCATTTTTCATTTTTTCTACCTCACACTTTATTCTACTTCTTTCATCTGTTTTAACATTATATCCGCAAAAACTCCATATCCAATGGTCGGATCATTCACTAGAACATGTGTAACTGCTCCCACAAATTTTCCATTTTGTATTATTGGCGCTCCGCTCATTCCTTGAATTATCCCTCCCGTTTTTTCTAATAGTTTCTTATCCGTGACTTTTATTAACATGCTTTTGTTATCTTTATTGTTACTTATAAAAATTCTTTGAATTTCTATATCATAATATTCTTTTTTACCATTTTCTAATTCACAAATAATTTGTGCTTTACCTGTTTTTATTTCTTCTCTTAATGCCACTTGCACCTCATTTGTATTTGATGTGTTAAGATATGGTGTTTTATTTATTGTTCCAAAAACTCCAAATTTAGTATTTTTCGAAATACTTCCAATAGTATGTCCTGCTTCAATTGTACCTCGTATTTCTCCTGGATTTCCTTTAGTTCCTTTATTAATACTCAGAATATTAGTTGTTACTAATTCTCCATTTGCTATTTTTATTAATTCTGCAGTATCAATATCCATAATTCCATGTCCTAATGTAGCAAACATTCCTGAAGATGGCTCATAAAAAGTAAGTGTTCCAACTCCTGCAGCTGCATCTCTAACCCATAAGCCAATTTTATATTCATTGCTACTATTTTTTAACGGCTTTATACTGGTTGTAATAGTTTTTTCATCTCTAACATATTTTATAGAAATATTATTTCCATCACTTTTATTTACAGCATTCATTAAATCATCTGTATTATCTATTTGATTTTGGTTTATTTGTATAATTCTGTCTCCCTCTTTTATGCCCGAATTTTCATATGGTTTCTTTCCTTCTATCTCAGACATTCCAACTACTAATACCCCTGCTGTATATAACTTCATCCCTATAGCATTTCCCATTGGTACAACTGTAGTTTTAGGTATAACATTAACATCTATGTTTTTTAATGGTATTAAGTTAAATAAATTTAATCTAAAACTTACTTTTCCTATTTTATTTATTTTTTCCTGTTCTAGTGTACTTGAAGTTTGTAATGTCTGATAACTGCTTTCTTCTATGAGTCTTATTCCTAGTAACGTATATAAACGAAGATTTTCACCTTGCATTATTATATAATTACTAGGTAATAAACTTATATTACAAACATAAGCATATATTATTAATAGAAAAGTAATTATTATAATTTTTTTAAATAATTTCATATGGTCACTCCTTTTTTATTAGAGTAACCATATTTCTTTTTTTTAAACATTTTTAATGTATGTCTATTGTAACTTGTTTAGTTATTGTTTGGCCCGCTCCTATTCTTCCTTGCCAGTTCCATACCATACCACTATCTACACCGGTTACATGTTTGATTGTATGTATAATCACAATATCGATATGAAGTTCTATTACTATAATGTCCAATCCATACTCCTGTTACAGGTGTTATAAATTGTATGTACATATTTGTGCTACTTCCTGTAACTATTATTTGATTGTTTTCATATTTTATTGGTGCTCTATCGTTATCTTGGAACTTTGTATCACAATCAGTTGCAACTTTGTAGGTTGAACTTGCATTTCCTTTATTTTTTATAGTATATGTTATCAAAATTTTTCCATCTTTATACGAAGTATTCACTTTCAAAGTAACATTTGAATTTCCTGGGTTGAAAGTTACATTATATGGCCTATTTCCATAAGTTGTCTGTTTTTCTCTTCCATTAGTATTATCGTATATATAAAATCCATTATTAGTAGCATTTTCAGCTTTATATTTGCCTATAACATTAACTCTACATTTAGCTGACACGTTGCTTCCATCATTCGACTTAGCTGTTATTGTTACCTCTCCTATTGCTTTAGCAGTAACCTTTCCCCTTTGGTCAACTTGAGCTATACTGTTATTTGAGCTAGTCCATGTCAACGATTTGTTAGATGCATTTGATGGATTAATCGTTGCAGTTATATTTTTGGTTTCTCCAGCATGTAATACAATATCAGTAGGATTTAATGTTATGTTTTTAACTTTAGATATAACATCTACTGTACATCTTGCTTCTATTCCATTTTCAGCTTTAACAGTTATAGTTACCCTTCCAAGCTTTTTAGCAGTAACTTTTCCATTTGCATCAACTGTTACTATACCACTATCACTGCTATTCCATGTTAATTCTCCACTCGATAAATTATCAGGTTCAGTTGTTGCTTTTAATGTATATGTATCTCCCACATTCATTTTTAGGCTTTCTAGGTTCAATCTTATATTTGTAACTTTTTGTTCAACTGATACTATACAACTTGCTGATGCTCCTCCACCGTCTACTGCCTCTGCAGTTATTGTTACTGTTCCAGCTTTTACAGCTTTAATATTACCATTACTATCCACTCTTGCTATTGACGTATCACTGCTGCTCCATCTTATTCTTTGGTCTACTGCACTTTCCGGTTCTATTTTAGTAACATTTATTTTTTCTGTTTCTCCAGGTTTCATTGTCAATTCATATTTGTCTAATGTAATAGTTTGTACTTTTTCTTTTTGTACAGTTATTTGGTATGTTCCATCAGTATATCCATCATATTTAGCAATTATAATTGCAGTTCCTTCTCTTACAGCAGTAACTTTTCCATTTGTATCAACTCGTGCCACATTCGAATTACTGCTAGACCATTTTGCAGTTATTGGTCCCAACCATATTTTTGCAGTTAATTGTTGTGTATTTCCTTCATTCATCATACTAGTTTGGCCTATAATAGTTATTTTCTTATTATCTGTTGTTTCATCTATCTGTTCATTTTGCTCATGATTTATTGAATTCATATTAGATTGATACAAGTCATTTCTTTCACGTGCTAATGCTTTTATATATAGCTTCCTAATACTTTTAAATCTTGAATTTCCTGTATTATATTTTTGTTCTTCTTCTCCTGTATCTATGTTTTTTTCAGTGATTTTTCCTTTTAAAATTTGCTCTGTTGTGTATACATCAGTAGAATTTACTATACAATTATAACATGCTGTTATTGTTTCACCATTTATATTTTGTGGATAAAAATATCTGTAATCATTTTCAGCTATTCTTACTGTTTGTCTCAAAAAACTCAAGTTAGAATATGCTGCAATTATACTATCTGTTGAACCCGCTAATAGATGTTTACATCCAACTAAGTGATACTCTCTTTCCTTTGTTTCAGAATTTCGTGTTATAATATAGATATTTTCTTTTTTTACAGTTTCTTCATTACTATTATTAGTTAATACACAATAATTATTATAATATTTATATCCAATTGGTAAACCTTGTAAAAAGGAAATTACTGATACATTATTAGTTATTTTCTCCCAATCAGTTTCCTTTAATATTGGTAAACTAAAATCATATGAATTACTCGAATACATATTATAATTTGCAATTGCAGCCACAAGATTTGATTCTATTGATTTTTTTATTACTTGCATTCTATTTTCATTAAATGTTGAACCTGACATTAAAGGATCATTGTCTGCATTTGCTACAAAAATTTTATCAGTTCCTGTATCAACTTCAAATTTAACTTGACTTCCATTTTCATCAATGGCATTAGCTTGTGTTATCCCCTTAGTCAATTCTGCTACTTTTTCACTAAATTTTTTAGCATTATAATAATATTCAAATGCACTTGTACTGTGTAATCTACCCCCATATGTTCTAGCTACTAGATAATTTCTCATTTCTTCATTTGACTTTGAATTGGTTATATATTGTTTAGCATAACTTTGGTATGTAAAATAAGTATTCTTGTCTTTGTCATAATATATCTTTTGACCATTATATATAAGATAATCATAATCGCCTTTGCTTTCATCTGCAAATGCCAAGTGCTCTCTTAGTAATTCTGGACCTACTATAACTTCAGCTTCATCATTATTTTTATACTTTAATTTCCATCGTGCTGGAGTATTTCCATAATTTATTATTGATACACTATCTGGATTTATTAAATATCCTGATAAAGTCACATACTTTCCACTAAATGTACCATAAATAGTAATTGCATTATCTAACGTATAATTTACAACAAACTCTGTTGCATTGCCATTTCTGTATCTACATGTATAATAGATATATGGTTTTAAACCATAATTAGCATTTGCTTTCTTAGTATCGGTATATATTGTACCTGCTTTTTCAGGGTACATATTATCATATTTAGTATAAATATAATATCCATCATACAATGTGTACACTAATGCTGGTACAAATACTTGCAATTCCTCTTTTGACATATATTCATTATTTGATAATGAATTATAAAAGGTATTTACAGATGCTTCAATATCTCTAATTTTAGAATCACTAACAGTAGAATAACGATTGTTTACAGTATTTATTTGAAATGATTTAATAGCATCATATGTCGCTTCTGTTAATTTCGTATCATATTTAGTTTGTAATGTTATTGTATCTATTTGTGTACCAATATATGATGACATTACCATTGCTATTGGCAAAATTATAATAACAAAAACTACAGCAATGTATTGAATTTTCATACTTTTCTCCTGTTTTAAATAAAATAAGGAGTAGATTTTTCTACTCCCTATATATTGTATAATAGGGACTTATTTAAAATCCCAAAATATTAATTTTAGTTGCTTCCATTTACTGTTACAACGCCCCCATGCTTTGCAGCGATTTGGTAAGAGTCATTTCCAGTAATTTGATAGAAAAAGTTTCTTAGTAATTGAGCTATAGTTTGGTTAGTATTTTTAACTGTTACTGAAACCATATCTCCTTCTTTTAGTTTCATTTTTCCATTTTTATTTAGTTCTTCTTCTATTTGGCTAGTATATTTATTATAATATACATTTTCACCTATCTTTGTCATTTCAGCCTGTGTTACTTTTACTCCAGGATTTTCATCTAATTGTTGTATTTGCATTTCAACTTCAAATGAGTTTCCAGTAGATGAAATAGTTTGTATATATTTTTCATAATCATCTAAAGTAATTTTTCCTGTTGTTCTAATTTTATCTACAAATTCATTTGTGGCTGTTGCTACTGCTAATTGTGAAATATCGTCTGTTCTTTCAGATAATGACATAAGTGGAAAAACAAACATTAAAATTGCTGCTAAAAATATTGCAATAATTGTAATTAAACTATCTCCCATAATTAATACTCCTTGTTATTGTAATTGATAAATAATCACTCTCTTTTTTCTGTTCTTTAGTAATGAACTTGTACTTTCAGTACCTTTATCCTCTGTAGAATTATATTGATTATATTTATACTCTCCCAGAGTTTCTTTAAATTTGCGATTTTTATAAGCTTTTATAAAGCCTGAATATGTATATCCATAGTTTCCTGCAGAATCTGTTCCTCCACTCTTGTACTTAAACTCTCCTCCATTCAAAAAAACATCTAAATTTTCTTTATAATCAGTCAAACTTCCTGTCCAAGGCTCATGTCTGATAGTTTCATCATCAACGTCAAAAGCACATGCAGGATTTAGATCATAAGTTGTGTATTTATCCTCGTCAGTTGTATAGTATTTTCCTATACTTCCTTTTTCACTCCATAAGCTTCTGTTTGTTTGAGATTTATATAAATTTAACGGAGTTCCTCCTTTATCCAAGAATAGAACCGTATAGTTTTCTTTATAATATTTATAAAGGGTAGGAATAATTGTTTCCAACCCTACAATTCTAGTCTGTTCTTCATCTTTAGCTATTTTATATTCATAATATTTAGTAATATCACTACTTGAAACAACCAATTTAGAAACTTGATTTAATTGAGAAAACATCATAACAGCTATTGTTAATGCCATTACAAATACTATTACCGCAAAAGCCATTTTCAAGGCATCTGTTGCATTCTCCATAATTTCTCATTCCTATCATATTAAATATGTTATTATGTATTACTATTTGCATCTGTTATTACTATTGTTGCAATTTTTCCTGATTTAGCTGGTGTTAATGTAACACTATACATTTTTCCTACTTTTATAGCATTTCTAACGCTCGTTACAGATGTGTAGTCAATTGTTTGGTCTAATTTATCAACATCTTGTCCTTTTCCAATATCTCCAAATTTTATACCAATTTGTAATGAAGTATCATTTTGATTTGCATTGTTATGGCTTCTAACAGCATCACATAATGCTCTTACTGCTGAACCAGTTTGTGTTCCTTCATAGTTTATAAAAGCCGAGTTATATGATTGCACCTCTTGTGAATTAATATTTATTCCTTCCATAGCTCCTGCTGCTTTTTGGTATATAAACATACCTAAACCTATAATTAAAATTGATAACAAAATTGCACCTGCTATAATTAATGCTTTTGATGCGTTTTCCATAAAAAATTCCTCCTTTTTTTACTTTAGTATATTTTAAATTTTAGATTTTATCTAAATATTAAAATCTTAATTGTTTATTTGTTCAAAATACATACTTTGAACATTCTTCGTCTGTTTATGATATTTAATATCATTACATTTAAAAGTTGCTGTTGCAAAAAACTTTATAAAGTTTTCTGTTTGTTTCTCTGCAATATTTTCCATTTTTATTATTTTATCATTATCTAAAAATTTTACTGTGATTTGAATAGAATTTGTATTGTTATTTATATAATAAATAGTGTTTTCTTGTTTTTCTACACTATTTTTTTCATTATAGTCTATAGCTTTATTTATTAGGCTAATTAACTCTGTTCCTAGTATTTCTTTATTACAATACTCTTCATATTGTTTATTATGTTTTATTGCTACGTTTTCTATTTTTTTTACATTATATATATATAAACAAATTACAATAGCAATAATAAATAATATAGCTAAAACAATAAAAATCGACTTTTTCATTAAATTCTTCCTTTATTATAACATTAAGTATAAAAATATGTAAATAGTTTTTGGATATTTTTTTTTTAGAAATTTATGGTATTACTATCTCCTCAAACTTTATATGATTAACCCTACTTGTAACACTATTTGTGAGTACAGCACTGCATTTATAATTCTTATCTGCATTCTCCTTTAAAAAGTTAATTTTGTCTGTTTCACTCCATTTTTCCACATTTTGATTCTTTTTATTTTTTCCAATATCCACTTGAATATAACGTGTTTTGTCACTCGCCTGTTCTTCATTTGTAAGCTGGAATTGTATATTATTTTGCTGTGCCAAATTTACAATGCTAATAATATCATGTGCAGTACATTGGATTGGATTTGTAATTGTTTTTTCTTTTCCATTTTCGTCTACATAACTATATGTGGTATTTCCATAATATTTAAAAAATTGACTATTAAATTGTGTGATTTGATTTTTCTCCATCGTTTCATATGCATTAGCACTGTACTGGCCAAATATAGAAAATAAATATATTCCTAACGATAATATTAGAACTCCTAATAATACTCCTGCTGCCATTATAAAAGCTCTTGTTGCATTTTCCATATTTAGCTCCTTTCTTGCATTATGTATTTATTTCTCTAAATGACATTTTAACTATTCTGCCTATTGAATTATCATATTCAACCTCTGGTGTATTGAATTTCTTATTTTTAAATGTTTGCATTTCAGAATTTGCACTTTGATAGTCATTAATTCTTTTTTCTATTTCTTCTAGAGTATAATTTGTTCTATTGGCCAAATTATATCTAGATATCAAATCTTCAAGTGTCTCTGTTTTCATTCCTGCTAATTTATCTAATGTTTGTCCACAAATTTTTTCTTTTTTTAGATCTTGCATTTTCTTTTCTAAATTTTTAAAATCCTTTATTAGATCTCCGTATTTAGAATATTGAGTTTCTTTCAAATATTTAGCATCAATAATTTGAGTTATACTTACTTTTAATGTAATTGGTTTATATCCTTTAAGGTCTGATTGTCTTTTATTATAATCTTCTACTAGATTAGCTAAAGATAATATTTCACTCCCATATAAGCCCTGTCTGTTGAAACTTTCAATTTCTTTGTCATATTGTGCCAAAATTTTTTCTTCTTCTGAACTTGCTTCTACTTGTTTCAAACTACTTATTTGGCTAAATGTATATATTAATGCTATTATAATTAAAACAGCGAGTAATACTGAACCAGCTATAATTAAAGCTTTTGATGCATTTTCCATTTATTTTTGCTCCTTCTGTATTTTATTTTTGCATAGTAGTCATACTATCAAAAGTCTGAGTCATACTTGTTAATCCTATGAATACTAATGGTACAATCAAATATCCTACAAATAATATAACCATTGGTGCAAAGCCTATAGCTTTTCCTATTTTTCCTTTTTTAGCAATTAGTCTTTCATTTGACTCTTTACGTTTTTCTTGATAATATTCTCTTTCTGTATCTAGTTCATCAAAAGCATCTGCAATTGGTATTTTTTCTACTGCTGCTTGAAGACTTTCTACAATCCTAATTAAAGGCTGGTATGTAACATCTTCCTTTAATTGTTCTAAAGCTTCCCACGCACCACTTTCATAGTTGTTAACGCATTTACTAATTGGCTCTTTAAAAATATTTGCATATCTTTCTAACCATTCTAATATGATTTCAACATTTACTCTTTCAATTTTCATTAACATTAGAATAATTGTGTTAAACTGCATTACCTCATCTTCCATTTCCATTTCTCTCATTTTAGCTTGGAATTTTAATAGCCATATTGGTGAGTTATATGCAATTATAGCTAAAACCATTGCTATTAAAAATTCAAACCATTGCATTTTTTCGGTATTTACAGTTTGTATTTTTCCAAGTATTCTTTCAGCTGCTGTTGCAATTTCAGGATCTTTACTACCCAAGTAATCTTTATTTATTTTTCCACTTCTCATTGCTTTTTCAACATCTGCTTGTGTTATTTTTGGTTCTCCTTTGAGATGTCTAATATATTGATTATCTGACTCCGTTAATTCCATTGCTGTCTTTTTATCTTTATCACTCATTTCTCCTAAAACATTAAATGTAACAGTTGGGTCTGTATATATATTATTTATAGTTATCTGATGTAATTGTCCAATTAGAAATACCGATACTATAAATATCGCAATAGCTAATGTAATACGATTTATATAAATCCATTCTATTTTGTCTTTTGAGGCTGCATTTTTCATGTTTTTTATTAATGTTCTATACTCTTTTGTTCCTTCATTTGGAATAAATAAGTCAATTACTTTTTTTACTCCAGGAATTTTATACAATTTTTCTTGCCATGGATTTTTTGTATTTTTTGTATTCATATTAGTTGAGCCATTGTCTTTTAGTTTTCTAGTTAATATATAACATACAAATGTAACAATCAAAAGTAATATCTGCACTAGCATTCCATTTTTTCCATTGTAAAACGCTTCTGTAAAATTAAATTGTGATGAAGCCCAATTCTTTATTGGCTCAATAAATAACATTGGGACTATTGATATTACTGCTAAACTTTGAAATGTATAATCTAGTTTATCTCTTTTTAAAATTTCCAATTGCATCTCTTGTGTAATATTGTTTAGGTTCTTTAAGTATAAAGACGAATTGTCGATTTTACGGTCTCCAAATTCTTTAGTTAAATAAGAAATTCCTGCAAATTCTTTTAAGTAACTATTTGGTGCTATATCATAGTATTTTTCTAATTCTGATTCTGGATCATTTGAAATAAGAACCTCATATATTTTTTCTGCTTGTCTAGACATTTCTGGTTTGTCATCATCTTGTGCCACCTGATATATTGCTTCCTCAACCATGTTAAATTCATGATAAGCATGTCTTATTTCTGAAAAGAAATCTATTTGTTCTTTCAATAACTTATTGTCTAGTTTGTCTACCATTCCATCCATAAATGTATCAATCATAAATATCTCAAAGACAAGTAACATTACCATTAGCAATGTATTGTTATGTGTAATAAGAACAATTAGAATTGCTAATGGAATTACTATTAATAATGTATTTGTTAGGATTTTAGAAGCTTGTCTTCTTGTTAAATATTCATCTTCAACATTTATTATCGCTAATCTTCTTCTTAATTTTAATAAATATCTTTTAAGAAAAGGTGTCCTAAGATAGAATATATATAATTTTTGATATAATATTTCTAAAGAGAAACTCTTTTCTTTTGTACCTTCTTGAAGTTTTCTAATTTGTGCTATTTCAGAATTTTGGTTTCTATTTTTTATAATCAAATATGCAACTATAATAACTAGAAAAAGTGCTCCAATGCCCATCATTAGATATAATAGCATATTTTCATTCATATCTTAAAATCACCTCACTCTCTTTTGTTTATATTGTAGCTTTAGGTTTTCTTCCTCTCTTTTTAGGTTGTACTATTTCTTCTTGATTTGTATCTTCTTCATTTTGTAATTTTATCCCCCAGTTTCTTTGCAAGAAATCATCAAACCCTTGTATGTCACTATCGTCCATGTTCATTCTCATTGCTTTAATATTTTCTTCTGAAATTGGATTTGTAAGTACATAATTTCCATCTTGATATTCCATAATGTTTCTATATTTATATAATTCTCTGTTTGTAGTTTTTGTAAAGAATACAGTTGCATTGTCCATGAATTTGTCTAATTTTCCTTCTAAACTTTTCTCTTTTCTGTAATCAAATGTATATTCATTTCTGTCTTCAACTGGAATACACTCTGTTACTCTTTCTATGTATCTTCTTCCTCTAAAGTCTTTTACTAAGTGAATGTCAAAGTTTAATACTTGTACTACTTGTTCTTCTGCTGTTCTTTCATCCTTGAACACTCCTGCTCTTAACATTGAGTTACGAAGTGCTGTTACTAAATCTGGGAAAGTTTTAGCATGGTGAGTAAATAATGTAAACTTAGAAGCAACTTGGGCAGATTGAATCATCCAAGAAGCTACAGGGTCTGTAGCAACCTCACCTATGATGTTAACAGAACCGTCAGTCTTCTTTTGAACGTCCAAACAGTCTTGTCCAGAAACAGTTTCTGTTTCTCTCATTGATAAGATATTTCTGGTTGGATAAATTTTTCTTAAGTGAAGCTCGAAAGCAGTTTCTGTAATACGAAGGTTCATAGTTTCGTATATATTTTCAATCATAGCCATAAGCATTGTTGTTTTTCCGGCAACCTTGCTCACCAGTTAGTGATATGATTCTTGCACCTTTTACTAAATATTTTAATAAATCTATTGCTTCATCTTTTCCAGGGAAGCGAATTATTTGTTCTAGTGTAGCTCTTTTAACGTCAAATTTTCTTACGAAAAATGCCCATGTCTCTGACATACTAGGTCTTACTACAACGACACGAGAGCCATCTTTCATTTCATTTATTTTAAATCCGTTAGTATCTGATAACTGGCCAGGATTATTGTACTTATAAATATTTTGGCAAACTCTTTTTAGTTCAGCTTCTGAACCGAATGATAAGAATGCTAGTCTGATTGATTTACCATGGAACATAATCCAAATACTATCACAAGCACGTGGAACTTTATGTTCTGCAATTTGACTTAAATAGTCTCCATCTGTTTGTGCAACTTGACTTAAGAAAGACTCTGGAAGTCCAGATACACCACCTGAGATACCATCTATGTTCATATCTCTTATTTCATCAATAGAGCTATATCCTTTGTAATGTTGATATATTCTTTGTACTACTACATTTAGCTTGTCTTCAAATGTAAGTATAAAATTCTCTTGTTCATATATTTTACTAATTTCTTCTGAAGTGATTACATAGCAAGGTTTTGCTTCGCCTTCCACATATTTTAAATCATCTAAGTTATATTTTTTTATAACTTCCGGCAATGCTTCATATCCAAACTCATTTTTATACATATATAATATAATATCAAATTTATCTTGTGCTGTTAATAATGATGGTATATCAAAAGGAATTGCTTTTGATATGTTGGTCTCATTCACATTGTATTCTCTATATAATAAATCATATATCAGTTCTTTAATATACTTTTTATCATTAACGTCTCCATATGTACAACCTTTTAAAGCCTTCTTTAGCTCATATTTCTTTTGCTTCCTTCTTTTCAACTCTTCTTCTGAAAGTCCAATATCATACAAGTTGATTTTAGTAATTTCATCTAGTCTTCTTTTTACAAAAGCAGTCATTAACTCTAATGTATATGTCTTATCATCAACTTCTATATCGCTTTCTGCTTCTTGTTTACTTCTTCTTTTCAAAAAAGCATATATTGCAAAGCCTGCTATAAGAAATACGATTACTATTAACAATACTCTAAGCATTTTGGATCTCCTTTCCTCTAGGCTATATCTTCATTTGTAATTCTTGCAATTTAAAAATTATACCTTCATCTATTGATTTTATTTCATTTATAAAAATATTGTTTGTATCTGATTCATCTGTAACATTTTTAGCTCTTAGCATAAATTCAATTATCTTGCCTTCTGAACATGCTTCAAGAAACAAAGTATTATATGGAACAGCTGAAACCAGCTTTTTTTCTTTTAAATATCTAGTAATATTTTTAGTATTGTATTTTGAATTTCTATCATATCTTCCTACTAAAAGCATAACATTTCTTCTTTGATAGAAATCATTTGCTTGTCTTAGTGTTGCAAAGTCATTTATCGTTTTTAAACGTTGTGTCATATTAATAACCACTATGTCTGATAATTTTAATATAGCTGCTGCATCTTTTCTTGGCATCTTTTTGCTTAAATCAATAAATATTAAGTCATAATATCTTTTGGCTACTTGCAAAATATCTACATAGTTTTCTACAATTTCTGTATATTCTTGATATGATTTTGTTGCTGGTGATAATAAAATGTCTAATCTGTCTTTAAGAACTATCCTAGAATAATTCTTTATGATTTCATTGCTTGTCCTATTACTTTTTAATGCTTTTATTAATCCTTCTATTCCAGATTCTATTCCTATATTCTGGTCTTTTCTTATTGCTCCATTTGTTCTTATCTTGTCATATTCCCAAAAGCAATTTTCTAAGCTTAAGTCATTAAAGTCTGTAGATATAACTAGTATTTTATAATTATGTTCTATTGCCATATATGTAGCTACTGCTGATAAAGACAATGTTTGTCCCGTTTCTTTTATTTCGTTACTACAAAATGTTACAATTGCCATTAATTCTAAACTCCTTTTTCTAATTGCTTAAATGCTCTTTTCAAATTCATCACATCTGCTTTATCTTCTACCAATTCATTGGCTATATATAACAAACTCTCCTTGTAAAGTTCAGTCAATTTTTTGAATTTGATTTTTTGCACCATTTGATTTTCTATAATAACTCCTTGATCTCCTTGTTCAAGTGGAAAATATATTGTTTCATCGTCCCATTTAACTTTAGTTCCAAGAGCTAAGTAATTAAAATATTCTTCTTCCTCATATGAAATGTTTTTAGAAAATAATACTTTTTTTAATTCTAAAGTCTCTCCCATTCCTGCTAATATTTCTAATCCTCTTTTTAATGAATAAGAGTCAAATCCTGTTACAAAATATTTTTTATTTGTTTCACTTATATTAAAGTTTCTCATTTCTTCTATTGAGTCTACATCTATAAATATATAATCATAGGTCAATACTGCGTGTTCTGGTAAGCCTAAATAGCTCTTGATAGAGCTATAATTGTAAAGACCTACAGCAATGTCAATATCTTCATAACTAGTCACATAAGCTTTAGCTGGAGATATTACTGGTACAATATATTTAGCTTTCTGTAAAATAGTGGTATCAATTATTAAAACTTTTTTGCCCATAGTGGTAAAAATTTTAGCAAGATATAACAATAAATCTGTTTTATCATATGCGCCTATAAAGCTTATTGTCTTCATATATACCTCCACTCTTATATTTTATTAACTTAATGAATCTAAGTATTTTTGTCTTTCCTCTTGCATTTTTCTGATTTCTTCTTCTGTTTTTGTAATTACGCTTTCTGATGCTCCTGCTGAATTATTGTTCAAGTTAGTATTTATTGGGTTTCTAGATAGTGCTCTATTTCTTGCTACAATTTCAGCAACTGCATTTTCAACACAGTTAGGATCTTTTTGTATTAATTCATATACTTCGTTATTTGGTGTATAGTTTGGTATTGCATTTTCTTGCATGCCTGGCTCTATATATTCTGTAATATATAATAAAGAACCTTGAATTTTATATGATTCTACAATAGCACAGTTTAAAGTTAGTATTTCTGCTTCAGACAATTCAAGCCATACTGTATTAAGAGAATCTAAACCATCTATTGAAGGTATCTCTATTTTTTTATGTGATACAACAATATAGTCACCTCCACTTGGAAGTCTTAAGCGAACATCTACATATTTTCCTGTTTGTATCTGTGAAGTAAGTTGAATTGCATTATATTCAACTTTTCTTACATCATTCGCTATTTCTCCTTCTGCCTTAACCATGTCTGTTGTAATAACAGTTCCTGGTTTTAAATTTATTTTAGAAATGACATGCACCTTTTTAACTAAGTTTCCACCTTCATCAGTTACATTAGATTTAGATTCTAACTCACTTGAAGTTAATACATTAGATGGTATGAGACTGCTATCTAATGTTTGTGTTTTCAATTTATCAATTGTTACTATATCTCCTGATTTTATCTCTGTAGATACAACATAGACTTGTTTCATATTAGCCTTTTCTTCTTGTTGTTGTTTCGTTATTTTAGTTAACTGAATTATTAAAACTCCTATGATAAGTCCTGTAACCAATAATGTTATTAACATACCTAATAAAAATGAATTTTGTGCTTTTCTTTGCATTGGATTTTTTGCCATTTTTATTCCTCCTTATAGCTTTATAAATTATCACTATTCATATTTTATTTTACAACATTTTTGTATTAAAAACAACAGAATTTATGGCTTGTAATATAAACTTAATAAATTTGTAACATAACTGTAATATTGTTGTTTTTATCTCATAAAATGTACAAAAATGATACTTTGTAAAGTACCATTTTTATCCATTTTTTATCTTCGTCTGCATCTACAATTGCATCCTCCAGAATTATTAGATAATGTATTTCCATTTGTTAATAACGTAGTATTACTTGTTACATCATTTCCATCACTTGATAAATTTGTGCTAATTGTAATTGGTCTTTCTGTCACTCTATAAGTACAATTATTTTGATTTGCCAGCGCTCTTAAAATCTTGCAAATTGCATTTACTAAAATAGCTGTTATATATGCAAGTATAGTATATATAATTGCATATACTAAAAAACTTGCGTCAAATGCGGTAAATGCCACAACTAAATATATTGCAAAAAATGTTGCAGCCACCAGTAAAGGATTATTCAAAATTTTCTGTAATACAATGGCTAGTATAACAGTAGCAACAGGAAGAGCAAAAAATAGTAATAATGTATTCATATTTTTCCCCTCTCTTATTTTATTTGCTATATATTATGTGCAAATACATAAAACCGTTACAAAACAAAATGTAAGAATCTATACATAATATAAATTCTTACATTTTATTAATTATATTCTACTTTCATTAAAAACAAACCTTGTGGTGGTAATGTTTTTCCTGCCATTTGTCTATTCTTTGCTTCTATTATCTTAGGTATATCTTCTGGTTCTATATTATTAAGCCCAACCTCTACTAAAGTTCCTGATATAATTCTTACCATATTATATAAAAATCCATTACCTGTAAGGCTGATTTTTACTTTTTCTCCGTCTTTTTCAACATTTGCATCATATATTATCCTAACACTACTTTTGCTACTTGTTCCACTAGATTTAAAACTGCTAAAGTCATGCTCTCCCACAAAGTATGTAACTGCTTTTTGCATCTTTTCTACATCTAGCTCTTGTGGCACATGATATGATAAACCTCTATATATTGCACTTCCTTGTTCCGAGTTATCTATAACATATTGATATGTTTTGCTATGGCAATTGTATCTACTATGAAATTCTTGTGATACTTCTTCTGTTTTTTTTATGCGAATAGATTTTTTTAATTGTGAGTTGATTGCTATGGCCATTTTCTCTATTGGAAAATCTGAGTCAATTTTAAAATTGGCTACTTGTCCAAAAGCATGCACTCCTGCATCTGTTCTGCCAGATCCAATTAGTTCCACTTGTTCTCCAGTAATATTTTGAATAGCTCTTTCTATTTCACCTTGAATATTAAGTTTATTGGGTTGTTTTTGCCAACCATTATATTCTTTGCCATCATACTCAATAGTTAATTTAATGTTTTTCATCTTGGTTTTGCTTATTTTCCTTTTTTATTTTTAATCTTCTTATTTTTTGACTTTCTCTAGTAAATCTTTTATTTATTACATGTTTAATTAAAATATTTCTTAGCGCTTCTTCTTTTACATCTGCTATTAATTTCCCATCTATAGCTACAGAAATTTTACCAGTTTCTTCTGATACAATAATTGCAATAGCATCAGATTCTTTTGATATTCCTATTCCTGCACGGTGTCTGGTTCCTATTTCTTTTGCAATATCTTTATCATCGGCTAGTGGAAGTATACAAGCTGCTGCCGCAATTTTGTTATTTGAAACAATAACAGCTCCATCATGTAATGGCGTATTTGGTGTAAATAAGTTTACTATTAATTGTGGAGATACCTCTGAATCTATTTTTACTCCACTATCTATAATATCATTTATTTTTATGTCTCTTTCAATTACTATTAGTCCACCTGTTTTTGTTTTAGCAAGCTCTGTTGTTGCAATAACAACTTTATATACATCTTCTTTTGTTTTTGTTTCTAAATCTTTATCTATCCCAAAATATCTTGTTAATTTATTTGTTCCCAATTGTTCTAACATTCTACGCAATTCTGGTGCAAATATTACTATTAGTGCAATTACGCCATATGGCATAAACGCAGTTAATATAAAATTCAATATTTTAAGTTGTAAGGCTTCACTAATTGCAGTAATTATTAAGATAAATAAAATTCCCTTTAATAATTGCCACATCCTTGATTTTTTTGCATAAACAATAAACTTATATAAAATATATGTAACAATTGCTAAATCTAGTACTAGAGTTAGTAATTTAAATGGATTTTGCACTAATTCTGTCATATAGCTCACAAAAGAATTCCAGATCCCACTAAAACTTAATGTTAAATTTTCGAACATATTTTACCTCTTTTGTTATAATTTTATTTATTAAAAGCAATATAATAAATTAAAGTTGCTGCAACTGATAATACCATCATAGCTGCTAATACTAGCCCCATTATTCTAGTTGCTATTTTTCCTATATCTTTTTTACGTTTTGTACGTTTGTCCATTTTCTTCATTCCTTTCATCTTAAACTAATATTAGTTATAACACAAATATTTAATAATTTCAATGGTAAAATTATATAATATATTTGGCAGTTAGTTGTTCTACTATTTCTTTTGCTTTTGCTTTGCCTTTCTCTGTCTTTTGTAGAGTCAAGTCAATAGCTTCTGCTAGTTTCACCATATCTTCTTCTTTAAGCCCTCTAGTTGTTACTGCTGGAGTTCCTATTCTAATTCCACTTGTTACCATTGGCTTTTCAGGATCATTTGGTACAGCATTTTTATTTACTGTTATATTCACTTCATCCAATAACAAAGTAGCTTCTTTTCCTGTTAATCCTTTACTTCTTAAATCAATTAGCATTAGGTGATTGTCTGTTCCTCCTGATACTAGGTTAAAGTCACGTTTCACTAGTTCTGCTGCTAGTTTTCTTGCATTTAATACTACTTGATGTGCATATTGTTTAAATTCTGGTTGCATTGCTTCTTTAAAGCATACTGCTTTCCCAGCTATAACATGCTCTAATGGTCCACCTTGGATTCCTGGAAATATGGTTTTATCTAGTGCTTTCGCATATTGCTCTTTACACAAAATCAATCCAGAACGAGGTCCTCTTAAAGTCTTATGTGTTGTCGATGTTACAAAGTCAGCATATGGTACTGGTGATTCATGTTCTCCTGCACATACTAATCCTGCAATGTGAGCCATATCCACCATAAAATATGCACCTATTTTATCAGCAATTTCTCTAAACTTTTTGAAATCTATTTTTCTTGGGTATGCACTAGCTCCTGCTAAAATCAATTTCGGCTTATATTCCATTGCCTTTCTCTCAACATCCTCATAATCAATATACCCGTCTTCTTTTACTCCATAAGCAATAAAATTATATAGCTTTCCTGAAAAATTCACCTTACTTCCATGTGTTAAATGTCCACCATTAGATAAGTCCATTCCAAGTACAGTATCACCCGGTTGTAGTACCGTCATATATACTGCCATATTTGCTTGGCTTCCACTATGTGGTTGCACATTTGCATGTTCTGCCCCAAATAACTCTTTTGCTCTGTTCCTTGCTAATTCTTCAATTTGGTCAATGTATTCACATCCACCATAATATCTAGCATTAGGATATCCTTCAGCATATTTATTAGTTAATATACTTCCTACTGCTTCCAACACCGCTTCACTCACAAAATTTTCAGACGCAATAAGTTCTATATTATGTTTTTGTCTTTGTTCTTCATTTTTTATTTGTTCATAAATTTCTTCGTCTTGTTTTTTTAACATTTCATATTTTTCCATAACCTTACTCCTTTAAAATAAGAGAGAAAATGTAGTTTTTTCTCTCTTCTAGTTTTATTGTTGAGAATATCCGTATTGTTGCATTAAGAAATTTGTATACCATGAATTCATATCAAATTCTTCTACTGTCTCAGGTATTCCATAATCAACTCCATATGTTTCTACTGTTACGCTTTTAATTACTGGTGCTTTTTTAGGTTTATCTGATGCAATTTCTTTTCCATTACTATCTTTTGGTGCACTTTCACCATCTTTTAATTCTGAACTTCTATAATATACTTCAACATTTGCTATTTTTTTAACTATATCCATTCCCTCTGTAACTTCTCCGAAAGCTGCATAATATCCATCCAACGAATTACTTTCTTCTGTCATAATAAAGAATTGTGAACCAGCTGAATTATATCCATATGTTGTTAATGCAGGATTTATACTACTATAAGTACTATAGTCTTTTCTCGCCATTGATATAACTCCTTTTTTATGTTTTATAGTGTTGTTATATCCATTTGCAATAAATTCTCCCTTTATGTTATATACTTGGTCATTTGTCACATCATCTTTAATATCACTTAAACTTGGTGAGCCTGAACCTGTACCGTCTTTATCTCCACCTTGTATCATAAAATCTGGTATTGTTCTATGGAAAGTTAATCCATTATAAAACCCACGATTTGCTAATCTAATAAAGTTAGCAACTGTGTTCGGTGCTTGGTCTGGATAAAGTTCAACTTTTATTGTTCCATAATCTTCAACTTCTATTGTTGCTACTGGGTTTGGTATATTAGTAGTTAACTTTTTGTAAAATCCATAACTTACAAATCCTATTCCAGCAACTACTAAAATAATTGCTATAATTAATAATACTATCTTAAATTTTTTCATACTTTTCTCTCCTCTATTTTACAATAACCAAATTATACATTTACAATATTAAATTGTCAAATACGAATTGTTCTTGCATACGTTTTAATGAGCTTTTTATTGTTCTTGCTCTAATTTCTCCAATTCCATCAACATCGTCTAGTTGTTGTAAATCTGCATCTAGTATGTGTTGGAAGGATTTGAAAGATTTTACCAAGTTTTCTACTATATTGCTTGGCATTCTTGGTATTTTATTAAGTACTCTATATCCTCTTGTATAAACTGCCACTTCATCATATGAATCAAAGTCTTCATATCCTAATGTTTTTGCAATTCTTTCTTGAAGCATTAAATCATCATATTCTAAAGTTTTGATTTCCTCTAATACTTTTTCAGCAGTTCTCTTCTTACCTGGTGCAATATAGTCTTTAATTATTAACAATTCCTCTTCTTCTAAATCTCCAACTAATTCTTCTAGTTGCATCTCCAAAAGTCTTCCTTCTTCTCCTAATTCGTAAATAGACTTTTGAACTTCTTCAACTATTTTCATTACCATTTCAGCTCTTTGTATTGCATTTATTACATTTTCTAATGTAACAATGTCATTGAATTCGTATTCGTTTAATAAACTTAATTTATTATCAAATACTTTTTTATATTTTTCAACTGTTTGTAAAGCTTGGTTAGCTTTCGAAATAACTTTTGCTGTGTCTTCTAGTACATATCTATAGTTTCCTTTAAATATAGTAATTATGCTTCTTCTTTGAGATATACTAATTACTAATGCTCCAGTTTGCTTTGCTGTACGTTCTGCAGTACGATGTCTGGTTCCTGTTTCTGTTGTTATTATGCTAGATGAAGGAATTATTTGAGTATTTGCATAAAGTATTTTCTTTAAATCGCTACTTAGCACTATTGCTCCATCCATCTTAGCTAGCTCATATAGTCTAGATGAAGTATATTCAACATCTAATTGAAATCCACCATCAACTAAGTCTAATACTTCTTTTGTATCTCCAATTACAATTAAAGCACCAGTTTTTGCCTTTAAAATATTCTCTAGTCCATCACGAATTGGTGTACCAGGTGCAATCATTTTTAATACTTCTGTAATAACTGCTTCTTCCTTTTTTAAAGCCATTTTCCTCCTCCTTCATTCTTTAACAACGTAAGATATGCTGATTATTTTTAAAATTTAAGTCCTACTGCTTTCATAGCATCACTCACATTTCTAACCCCTATTATATCTAACTTATAATTTTCTTTCAAGAGTTTTTTATTACTTTCTGGTATAATGCAAGTTTTAAATCCTAGTTTTTCTGCCTCTTTTAGTCTTTTATCAATTAAATTAACGGCTCTAACTTCTCCCGTCAGTCCAACTTCTCCAATTATTACAGTTCTTTTATCTATACTAATATTCTTAAAACTTGAAGCACATACCAATATTGTAGCTAAATCTACTGCTGGTTCACTTATTTTTATTCCACTTACAACATTTAAATAAATATCTTGCGAGCTTAATGCTAGACCTGCTCTTTTTTCTAGAACAGCTACTAATAGTGTAAGTCTATTATAATCAATTCCATTTGCTGCTCTACGTGGAAGTCCAAAAACTGTTGGAGTTGTTAGTGCTTGTAATTCAATAAGTAATGGTCTTGTGCCTTCCATTGTTGCTACAATTACTGAACCTGATGGGTTGTCTTCTCTTTCTGAAATAAGTACAGATGATGGGTTTGTTATTTCCACCATTCCTTCACTTTGCATTTCAAACATTCCTACTTCATTTGTTGACCCAAAACGATTTTTTACTCCACGCAAAATTCTATATGAGAAATATCTTTCTCCTTCTAAGTATAGTACTGTATCTACCATATGTTCTAGTACTCTTGGTCCTGCTATATTTCCTTCTTTAGTAACATGTCCTATTATAATTGTTGTAATTTCGTTACTTTTACATACACGCATAATTCTTGCTGTAATTTCACGTACTTGGCTAACAGTTCCTGCTGCTGAAGATATTTCATCTGAGTACATAGTTTGTATTGAGTCTATAATTACAAGTTTAGGTTTGATTTCTAATATGGAGTTTTCTATAAGCTCTATGTCTGTTTCACCTAAGAATAAGATGTCGTCATTATGAATGCCTAACCTGTCTGCTCTTAGTTTTATTTGTTCTGCAGATTCTTCTCCTGAAACATATAAAACTTTACCTTCTCCTTGTACCTTATCACAAAGTTGCAAAATCAAAGTAGATTTACCAATTCCTGGTTCTCCACCTAATAGCACAAGTGAGCCTTTTACTAATCCTCCACCTAATACTCTATCTAATTCTCCTATTCCAGTATGTGTGCGTATTGCGTCTTTTCCTATTACTTCATTTAAAGCTCTTGGAGTAACCTTTTTTCTTTCTCCAGAACTTGTTGTCTCTTTTGAAATTTTTTCTTCATAAAAGCTATTCCATTCGTTGCATCCGTGGACATTTACCTAACCATTTAGTTGACTCATATCCACAACTACTACATACAAATACAGTTTTTGCCTTAGCCATTTTATCTCCTTTTTTATTCACATAAACTTACAAACATTGCATGTGCCCATGCTAGTCCATTTACCCATTCTGATGTCATTGTTTGGTTATTTACTTGCTCTGCTATAAATCCATGCTCATTTGCCGATTTTATAACAAATTCTACACACTCATTTGCTCTTCTCTTTTCTCCTGATTTTTGATAATACATTGCCATCCACAAAGTTGCTATTGTCCATGGATTTTTGCCTTCACAATAGTTGTCATTTTCATATCTTAAATATCCACCTGTGTAGGTTCTTAATGTCATATTTATTTTTTCTATTGTATTTAATACTTTCTTTTCTTTTGGAGAAAAAATACCAAATGGCGTTACTAAACCTAATAAGCTTATGTCTGTTCTTTCATCTTTTAAATTTCTTGTAAACGTTTTTGTTTTTTCATTGTATAAGTTATTTGAAATATATTTTTTTATTTCTTGATTATATTTTTTAGTAGCATTTTCCAATTTGTTCATTGCTTCTACTTTTAAGCGGTTATTTTGCTCATATTCTGGTTTTAATACAGAATGAATTTCTGTTATTGCATCAAAGGCAGAATAAATACATGCTAAAGAATATAAATGTGTTCCTTCACTTTCTTCCCACAAGTCATAGCTATCTGGTAGCTTGTTTCTGTTTTCAGTATGGTAAGTTGCTTCAATTTCATTTTTTACAATGTCAGATTTGTCCTTTGTTCCTAAAATATTATCCATATATGTGCACAAAAACTTAACTGCTTTTTCGCACATTTTATATGTATCTTTTAAGAATTTTACATCTTTGGTAGCTTTGTAATGTTCATAAACTCCAAAAACTACACTTGCTGTTTCGTCTATTTGATAGCCCCAGCATGGTGCTAATCTTTTATCTGTATAAAATCTTTGCTCCCACATACCATTTTTATTTTGTGTATCTTTACAAAAAATTTTATAAAACTTTTCTGTTTCTTTTGTCATTTTCAAGTTGTCTAAAGCTCTTGTAATAAATACAGCATCTCTTGGCCAACAATAGCTATATCTTCCACATTTAGTCATATCTTCATCAACTTCTACTGCTGCAGATATTCCACCTGTTTCTTGATTTATTAGTAATGGAAATAGCAAAATACTTCTTTTATATATTTGGTTAAACTTTTTATTTAAAGTATTTGTTTCTTTTTTTAATTCTATTCCAATATGCTCTTTTACGTATTTTTTCCAATATTTTTCTACTGTTTGCTCTTCTTTTTTTACATCTAGCTTCTTAATTTCTGTTAATTCTTTATTTAATATTTCTTCTGTTTCATCACTCTTCTTGAAGTACAAGTATACTGTTAGTCCTTTTTTCTCATTTGGTTTTAATGTTCCTATATCATAGCTTATACTAGAGTCACATGACATTCCTATATAGTCTTTATCCTTTATAACTCCACTTAATATATTTTCTTTAGTGTTATTTATTTGATAACTTAGAAATGGCTTGTCTGAAAATGTATACATAGTATAATCATGGCAATATTGAATTAAAGTATTGTTTTTAACTTCACCACTCACCATATTGTTATAGTCTGTCAAAAGCTTAGAATGTACTAAAAAGTTTACATTTAATTCTATATTGTTTTTGTTCTCAAATTCGTATTTTTTTACTAATACAGAATTTTTTAATAAAGCAAAATCAGTTTGTTTTATTTTTAAATTAAAATATGTATTTGTTATTTCTGTATGTAAAATGTTAGTGTCCTCAGTATAATATTGATTATATTGATTATTTATATCCTCATGTAAATATATTATTCCTGAGTCATTTATTTTTACTCCTGTTTTAAATTCATCTATCCAACTTCTAAAGTCAGGAAATGGGTACATTACACGAAGTAACTCCCCATTTTTTGTATAACTGGCGGTAATATTTTTACCACCAATTATAGAATCATTATTATATTTAGTTTTCATTAGTTTTCCCTCTTTAATTCTTCTCTACGATTTTTACAATTTGATCTTCTATTTCTTTTAGTCTTAATTTTAATAAGCTTATTTCTTCTTCATTGTCTTTTTTAGCTAAATAATCTTCTTTAACAATAGTTTCCATATCATTAAGTTCATTTTTCAATAATCTTATCTTATCCATCACATCACGTCTTACATTCATTTGAGGTGTTATTGGAGCTACTGTTTGTTCCATAGTTAAGTTTTCGTCTAATGTGTATGTTTGACCATATTCTGGAATAGTTACAGGTAAACCTATTTCATCTACAATTTTTGATTTTAATATTTCTTGTCCTGTTGGCTCTCCATGAACTAAAAAGATATGTTTTGGTTTTGTAATAAATGAATATACAAAATTCATAAGCCATTCTTGATCTGCATGGCCTGAATATCCCTCAATATATTCTATTCTTGCATTTACAGCAATTTCTTCACCAAATATTTTTACTCTTTTTTCTCCGTCAACAATTCTTCTTCCTAATGTTCCTGGTGCTTGATATCCTACAAATAAAATTGTGCTATTAGGATCCCATAAATGGTGTTTTAAGTGATGTTTGATTCTTCCTACTTCGCACATACCACTAGCAGAAATAATAATTGAAGATTCATTTTTTTCATTTAATGCTTTTGATTCATCTGCTGTTCTTGTAAATTGTAAGCCCGGAAATTCTAGTGGATTATCTCCACTTTCAATAACTGCTTGTGTTTCTTCGTCAAATAAATTTGCATTTTCTTTAAATATTTCTGTTGCTGAAATTGCAAGAGGGCTATCAACATATACCGGTGCTTTCATTAATGTTGCATATTTTTTCTTAAAATCTTCGCCTTCTTGTGTATCTTTTAAATTATTTAGTTCATACAATATTTCTTGTGTTCTGCCAACTGCAAATGATGGTATAACAACAGTTCCACCTTTATCTAAAGTTTCTGAAACAATGTTTAAGAATAAATTTGCTTTGTCGTCATTTCTCATGTGCAATCTTCCACCATAAGTTGATTCCATTACTAAGTAATCTGCTGTTTCTATCATTGTTGGTGAAGATAAAAGTGGAATATCATTATTTCCTAAGTCACCAGTAAATACTGCCTTAGTTTCTTTTCCGTCTTCTTTTACCCAAATCTCAATAATTGCTGAACCCAACATATGTCCTGCATCATTAAAACGTACATAAATATTAGGGTCTATTTCTATTATTTCATCATAGTTTACTGGTTTAAATATTTCCATTGTATCTATACCATCTTGAGCTGTGTATAGTGGTGGAAGTGGTTCTTTACCTTCTCTTTTTCTTTTTCTATTTCTCCATTCAATTTCTTGTTCTTGAATGTGTCCACTATCTGGAAGCATTATTGAACATAAGTCTCTTGTGGCTTTTGTTGTTATAACTGGATTTCTGTATCCTTCCTTATATAGTTTTGGGATTCTACCTGAATGATCAATGTGTGCATGTGTTAATAACATGAAATCAATTTCGTTTACATCATATGCAAATGGCTCATGATTTTGCATTTCATCTCTATCTCCACCTTGATACATTCCACAATCAACTAAAAACTTTTTGCCTGCTCCTTCTACTAAAAAGTTAGAACCAGTAACCATTTTGGTTGCTCCTAAAAATGTTATTTTCATAAAACTCTCCTTTTCTTAAACAAATAATTTTGTTTTTTTATTTAATTTTATTGTTTTATCACTATAAAGCTCAATTCTATTTTCTAATATACTTGTATCATAATATTCTATAAATAATTTTCCTTCTTCTACTTTAGTTTCAATTATCATATTATTCAAATCTATCATTTTACTGTCGAATATTTTTCTTATAATTTCATAATTAACTATTTCATCTTTAGTTACATCTTCTATTGCATTTAGCGCCCTTGCTTTTTCATAAAGAACACCTATCGTTTCTTCAAAAACTTCATTTAGTTCAGCTATATCTTTTAAACTAGTGTTTTCATCATACTTTAAAAATCTAAAATATCTTAGTTCATATATATATTTAATTGCATCTTGCCTTATAGCCGATTTCATTATCTTTATTTTAAAGCATTCTAGAAATAATGTACATAGTTCACAAACTGTTTTTAATTGCTTACTATTTGATTCTAGTTCTAAAGAATTCAGAAACTCGAATTTTCTAGTAATTTCGTCTTCGCGTTTAACATAACCCTTTGGATCAAGTAAATCATTGTATTTTTTTATTTCATTTACATGTTCCTGTCTCTCAACTTCTAATCTGTTTGCTAATTGTCTAACACTAAATATTTTGTCTTTATTCTGAAGTTTCGAATTTCTTTCATCATATTCTTCTCTTAATAATTCCTGATTATTTAGCAGTTTATCAATTCTTTCAATTTCCTTTGTTATTTTCTTTTTCTCTTCTGTAATGTCTTCTAAGTACTTAACTTTATTTTCTAATCTTTCAGATTCTAGTTTTGTTTCTTCTTTTACTCTTTTCCACTTTTCTAATTCTTCTTCACTTTGCTTTGATTTCTCTTCAATTGCTATTTTACACAATATTTTTACTATTTCTTTTGCTCTTTGCTCTCCAAAATTTTCTTTTAAATTTTCATGTGTAAGCATTAAATAGTCTGCTAATTGACTGGTATTATTTGCCCATGAATTTATGAAATCATATTCTAGTAAATATACTAAAACTTGAAACATTATATTTATTACATTGTTTTCTATATCTTTTGCAGATATATCCCATGACCAGCCATTAAAATCTCTAATTACTTCTGCTTGACTCATTAGACTGGCACTATTTAAAAAATAACTTATTGATTCTTCAAGAATACTTTCTTCTTCAGTTAAACTCACTTTTTCTTCACCAATTGCTAATATACTCTTTAATAAGGTCAACTCATTTCCTAAAGCAACTATTTTCCCCTGTGCTTTTTGTATTTCATATTTTTCGTTTTCGTCTATTTCATCATTTGTAACTGTAATTTCACTGCAATCATTTTTTATAATGTCTATTATTTTATCTAAAAATTCACCTTTATCACATACTTGTACTTTAGTTTTTTCATAATCTTTATATGAATTTTCAATTTTATAGACCATGCTTAAAAGAAGATTTTTGGTATCCACTGAGAATTGCTTATCCTCTAAAATCTTCTCTAAGCTATTTGTATAGTCTTTCATATGAATTTTACGTAATAGTTTTTCTTTTTTTCTTTCCATTGTATCCTCTTGAAAATTCTATTCTTCTGTATTTTCTACAGTGGTCATTTTTAGTTCTTGCCATCTCTCTTTAGACATAAGTACTTCACGAGGTTTGCTACCTTGATATCCTGATATTACTCCTCTTTCTTCCATTTGGTCAATTATTCTTCCTGCTCTTGCATATCCTACTTTAAATCTTCTTTGTATAAATGAAGTAGAAGCTTGTCTTGTATCTACAACTGTATCAATTGCTTCCATTAGTAATGGATCTGTTCCATCATCATCTGCTTGTTCAGCTTCTAAATCTTTTTCTGTTTTATTTGCATTTTCGATTTGTTCTATTATATCCTCATTGTATTTAACTTCTCCATTAGCTTTAATAAAGTCTACGATCTTCTCAACTTCTTTATCTGATACAAATGCACCTTGAACTCTAGTAGGTTTTGTTGCACCTGCTGGATAGAATAGCATATCACCTTTTCCGAGTAATTTTTCTGCTCCTACCATATCTAATATTGTTCTTGAATCTATTTGTGAAGATACTGCAAATGAAATTCTTGATGGTATATTTGCTTTAATAATACCTGTAATAACATCAACTGATGGTCTTTGTGTTGCAATTACTAAATGCATTCCAGCAGCTCTTGCCTTTTGTGCCAAACGACATATTGAGTCTTCAACATCTTTTGACGCTACCATCATTAAGTCTGCAAGCTCATCTATGATAATTACAATTTGTGGCAACACACCTGTGTCTTCTTGTTTAGATATCTCGTTATAGCCTTTAATATCTCTAACACCTTTTTTAGCAAAAATTTGATAACGGTTTTCCATTTCTTGTACAGCCCAAGCTAGTGCTCCCGCTGCTTTTTTAGGATCAGTTACAACTGGAATAAGTAAATGTGGTATTCCATTATATACCGAAAGTTCAACTACTTTTGGATCAACCATTAAAAGCTTTACTTCACTTGGTTTTGATTTATATATTATGCTTGAAATTAGAGTGTTTATACATACACTTTTACCAGAACCTGTCGCACCTGCAATTAATACGTGTGGCATTTTAGCTATATCTGTAACTACTGGTTCACCTGCAACATCTTTTCCTAAACCAAATGCTAATTTTGATTTATGGTCTTGAAAAGCACTTGATTCTATTATTTCTCTAAAGTGAACAATTTCATTTTCTTTGTTTGGAATTTCAATTCCGACTGCTTGTTTACCTGGAATTGGTGCTTCAATACGAATACTTTCAGCTGCCAAATTAAGAGCAATGTCATCTGCTAAATTAGCAATTTTACTAACACGTACACCTTCTGCTGGTTTCAATTCATATCTGGTAATTGCTGGACCAACAGATACATTTTCAACTTTTGCTGAAACGCCAAAACTATATAAAGTTTTTTGCAATTTTGTAGCTGTATCCATTACAGCCTTTTTTCCACCTTTGCTTGTCTTTTTCTCAGGTTCAGCTAATAGTTGAACTGGTGGAAATTCATAGTTTTCATCTTCTTCTGTGATTGTATGTTCCAATTGTAATACTTCTTTTGTCTTATCTTCTTTTTGTTCTTCAACTTGTTTAAATAAATTAGCATCTATTACATCTGGTGAAGATGGTTCCTCTTTCTTTTTGCCAAAGAAAGGTATTGATAAATCATTATGATTATATTTTTTCTTGTCATCTTTGTTATCTTTTTCATTTATATTTATTGTTAACTGATCTTCAAATTGAGAAGCTAGTTTTGCTGCCTCTTCTTTTTCTCTTAATTTTCTACCTTTCGTGTCCTCTTCAATAACTGTATCATCATAAGAATGTTTGCTTTTCTTTTCCTTTTTCTTCTCTTCTTTTCTTTCCCTTAACTCATCTAATAAATCACTAATCATTTCAGCTGGTCTTATGCCAAACATAAATATTAGTAAAATAACTGCTATACCTATTGTTAATATTACTGCTCCTGTAGAACCTAAAGCTTTTATCAAAGGAACTGCAACTACTGCTCCAATTGCTCCTCCTCCAATATCTTTTTCGCCTAAATAATATGCATCTTCTATAACCTTGTCAAACTCTTTGTCTATTGATAAGTTACCTTTTCCTACTTGAAAAATACTAAGCATAGCTGCGACACATAGCAAAAATATTCCATACTGAATTAACTTATGTGTCATATATTCCTTATCGTTTTGAGTCATATATATTGCAATTAGTAAAGTTCCTATTGGAATGATGTATTTTATAAATCCCATAATTCCACCAAGCATAGGACTTAAAGTTTCTCCAATGCTTCCTGATTTTGTGTATATTAAAATCATTAATAATATGCTAAGTAACACTAATGCTACAACAGCTATATTTATATCTATTTTATTCTTCTTTTTCCTTCCTCGTTTAGCCACTAGTATTTCTCCTTTTATACAAAATAAAGGTCAGACGTTTCAAGATGTCTGACCCCTTCAAAATTATTATTTAAGTTCTTTTCTATTATTTTGAATTACCTTCATTGCATCTTGAAGTGCAACTTCAATGCCAGCTAATACGCTATCTGCATACTCTTTTGTTCCTTTTGATATTTCTCTAGACATTTCATTTGCTGTTTCTATGATTTCAACTTTCTTCTCATATGCTTTTCTTGTAATTTCATGTTCGTCAATCATAGAAATAATTCTATTTTCAGCTTCTTTAATTATTTCGTCAGCTTCATTTTGAGCTTCTACTAAAATTCTTTGTCTTTCTTCTTTAACCCATTTAGCTTGTTTTAGCTCTTCTGGTAATTTTAATCTAATTTCTTTAATTATATCTAAAATTTCTTCTTTATCAACTACACATTTACCAGAAAAAGGTACATTTCTACTTTTTTCTAACATATCCTCTAAAGTTTCTAATAAGGTGAATATTTCCATTGTTTTTAACCCCTTTCAAGTGCTATTCTGTTGCACTTTTTGCTAAGAATATAAGACTTACTCTTCCATATTTTCTTATATCTGTTACTTCTATATTTATTTTTTCTAATTCGAGTAATTCTCGTTTCTCATCATCGGTTTCTATGATTATATTTCCTTTTTCTTTTAGTAAATTTAGTGATAAGATTCTTTCTACAGAATCGACTGAAATATTAGCTTGATATGGTGGATCTATGTATACAAAATCAAATTGCAAGTTTTGTTGTTTTAATAATTCTAAAGCCTTTTTATAATCTTTAAGCATTACTACTGACTTATCTTGCATTTTTGTCTTTTCAAGATTATTGTATATCATTTTTACTGCAGTAGGATTTTTTTCGCATAGATAAGCTTTCTCAGCTCCTCTACTCAAAAATTCAATTGCTATTGCTCCACTTCCCGAAAACAAGTCCAAAATAATCGAATCTTGTATTTTATTTTGAATAATGTTAAATACTGATTCTTTTACTCTGTCAAGTGTAGGCCTTGTTGAAAGGCTTTCAATTGAATTCAATTTAGTTCCTCTTGCTGTTCCACTAATTACTCTCATAGTACCTCTATAATGATATACATATATTTTATATTTTTCTGCTAATATGTCAATGATTTTAACACAATTGTAATATTATCTTAATGCAATTGTAATAATGTTAAATTTCTGTAATATTGCATTTGTATTATATATTAAAATTTTCTAATTGTAAAGTGTTTTGGTCATAGAACATAAAAAAGGTGATTTTCGACTCCGTCCCAAAAATCACCTTTTTTAATTTAATCTTTATTTACATCTTTTAATAATTCTAATTGAGAAATAAGAAGTGACTCCATTTTTGCTTTGTATACATCAAATTGTTTTTGTAACTCTTCTAATTCTTTTTGTTTCATTACAATATCTTGTTCAAGTTCTGCTACTGCTTGTTTTGCATTTGCTTGTGCTTCATTTAATATTGCTTCAGCTTGTTGTTTTGCTAAGTTTTTAACATCATCTGCTGCTGTTTGTGCCATAATCAAAGTATTGTTTAATGTGTTTTCAATATTTTTATACTTAGCCATGTCTTCTTGCATATCTTCTATTTTATTTTTTGCTTCTGCTGATTCTTTATATAATTTTTCATAGTCGGCTGTTATTTCATCTAAAAATTCATCTACTTCGTCTACACTATAACCACTCATCATTTGTTTTGAAAATTTTTTATTTTCAATGTCTAAAGGTGTAAGCATATTTATTCCTCCTAATTAGTTTCCATTTCTTAGCCATGAAACTGATAATTTACTTTTTATTTCATCTCTTGCTATTTCATTTTCGATGTCATAATTGAATGGTGCAATTAACACTATAGAATTAGATATTTTTTGCATATGTCCATCTAATGCATGTACTGCACCTGATACAACATCTATAATTCTTCTTGCAACATCTTTATTAACATATTCTAAATTAACGATTACTGATTTCTTTTGTTTTAGCAAATCGCAAATAGTTGCTGCTTGTTCAAATGTTGTTGGTTGTGAAATAACCATTTTTACCTGTTGAACCTGAGGCATTGCAACAACCTTATTGTTTTTTCTACCCCATAATCTTTTATCTTCTTGTTCTTCTTCATCATTTTCAACTTCTTCTGTATCTACTTCTTCTATTTCTTCATCTCTATCTTCTGCTGGCTCCATTCCAAATAGTCCCCAAACTTTTTCCATTATAGCTCCTGCCATTTAAAACAACCTCCTAAAAATTACTCGTCCTTAGTTTTTAACTGTAAATAGTATCTAACTTTTTTGCTCTATTGTCAATAGTTTTTAAGTTTTGTAATGATAATTTAATATTTTTGTAATATTTTTGTAACACTTCTATGTCGGATTTTTTAGAATTTCGTCATATAATGTTAAAGTCTTTCTCGCTTTTATTTCTTCACTTGTATACCCCAGTTCTTTTAACTCACTGCTTGTGTAATTATCTACAATAGCATATTTATCGTTTTGTCTCAAAACTTTAACTAGTATTTTATCTTGATATCCATTCCTTGTTCTAACAATATATGAAACTTCATTCTCTCCTTTTTGTTCTTTTCCTAGTGCAGTATTTGGTACCTTCTTTCCACTATCACTCCACCAAATTATGTCAAAAGATACTTTTCTATAGCTAATCATTTCTTGCACTTGTTCATCAATCTTGAATATAATTACAACTTTGTCATCTTCTTTAGATATATATTCTATTTTACTTGTAACTTCTTTATTGTTTGAAAGTCTTAATTTAATTTTCTTTCCAACTTCTGCTTCTTGTGCTTGTTTAGACTCTAAGATACAAGCTATATAGCATTCAAAATTGTTTATTATTTTAGCACTCTCTTTACTGTCAGCTACTATTTGCCCAGTTTTTAGATTTAAATTACTTAAAAGTTTAGATGTAATTTTTGAAAAATCCTTTGGAGTAAGCACATCTTCATATCCGTCTACTTTATATGACACTGTTCCACTTATTGGTGCATTTAGTTTTTCTGATCCTTCATTTAGTTTATTTTCATAATTACTTCTTTCACTTATAAGTTTGTTTAAGTATGAACCTGCCGGGCTTAATTTCCCTGCTATTTTAGCTTTTTTTACAATATTATTTGAAATTTCTTTTTTTACTTTTGTTATTGTTTGGATACTGGTTTCATTTCTTAATGATATCACCTGGCTTTCTATCTGTTTCTCTAATGTTCTTACATCTCCAGGTAATAAATTATTTTCTTTTGATATAGCTTCATCTATTTTAGCATCTAAATCTTTTATTTTGCTTATCAAACTTTCTTCTCCAGAAGAATAGTAGCGAAAAATCGCTTCTCCTTTTGCTACTCTTTCACCTTCTGTTTTTATTTGTTCAATTCCATTTTTATAATTTGAACCTTTTACTATAGTTTCTTCACGAATAATATAACCAGTAGCTTTTTCCGTTTGATAAATTTCTCCTTGTCCAACAGTAAATGTATCTGTAGGATTTTTTATAAACATTACCACCTTGTAAATGCAAAATATAGCAATAAAAAGAATTACAGCAGAAATAATTAGCGCTTTTCTATTAGTTTTCAACGCCTCTATATTCACTTTGTTTTTAGTTTTTTTCTTCTTATTTGTTTTTTTATTTTCCACTGTATTCCTCCAAAATACATTGTATATTTTGTTCTAATGGTGCTAAACCGGTCTATCCATTTTATGTCTTTATTCTTTCTAAACCAAGTTAATTGTCTTTTAGCATATCTTCTAGTTTCCATCTTTAGTTTTTCTATCATATCTTCTTTAGTAGTTTTGCCTTCTATGTACTCTACTACCTCTTTGTACCCTAAACCTTGCATTGCTGTTGGAAATTCTTTGTATTTATTTACCAAGCTTTGTACTTCTTCTATTAACCCTTGTTCTATCATAATGTCAACTCTTCTGTTTATTCTTTCATACAATTTCTCTCTATCCATAGTTATTGCAAAAACAATATAATCATATGGTGGTGGAGTTAGCCTTGATTCTGCTTCTAGTTGAGTTTTGGTTTTTCCAGTTTGATGATAAATTTCCAACACTCTCATTATACGTTTTTTGTCATTTTTGCTAATGCTTTGCATTGCTTGTTCATCTATTTGTTTTGCTTTTTCGTATAGTTCTTCTAACCCTTTTTGTTCTATTAGGTTTTCTAATTCTTGCCTATATTTTAAATCCGTTTCAAGTTCTAGATATTCAATATTGTATACTAAGGCATCAACATATAATCCTGTTCCTCCAACTATTATTGGAATTTTGTTTCTACTTAAAATTTCTTCTATCTTTTGAGTAGCCGCCTTTTTAAAGTCTGCTACACTATATCTTTCACTTGGTAATACAAAATCTATTAAATGGTGTGGTATTCCATCCATTTCTTCTACTGTAGGCTTTGCTGTACCTATAGTCATATCTTTATAAATTTGCATAGAATCGCAAGAAATAATTTCTCCTTTTATTCTTTTTGCAAGTTCAATAGACAAGCTAGTTTTTCCAGATGCTGTAGGCCCACATATAACAATTACCTTTGGTTTCATTTTGCTCTCCTTTTTACTTTTTAGCTGCTAGCATATTTAAAATACTATTTTGAATATCTTTAAAATAAAAGAATTCAAGTATTAATACAATTATCAAAATTACGCATAACAATATTATACGATTTTTGAAGTTTTGTTTTTTCAATCTTCCTTGTTTAAAATATTTATAAGAACTAGCTAAAAATGGTAATACTAACATACTGTTTATTGGTACAAACGTAAATATTATAAAATTTTTGCCCATTTCATTATTAATTCCTAAATCAATACCTCTTGTACTTAACCAATATACCAATGATACTATCATATACATTATAGCTATTCCAACTACTAGAAAAATTGATTTTTCCTTTTTTTCAAAATCTTCTCCTAAAAATTTATATGTCATAAATATTGCTACTATATTTAATAGTAAAATACAAAGATAAATAAATATAACCATCTCTTTTCTCCTATCTCCTTGAGAATTTCTTCTCAATATCTGTTTTTGTCATTTTTATTGCTGTTGGTCTTCCATGTGGACATGTAAATGGATTTGGAAGTACTAATAATTGTTTTAATAAATTATCTACTTCTGCTTGTGTAAGAGCCATATTGGCCTTTACTGCTGCTTTACATGCTACTGTTGCAATAAATTTTTCTTCGATTTCCTGTTTAGCTGTCCTTGCTACTGTATTTATTTCATCCAAGGTCTCTAAGAATAGCTCCTTTGTATCAAGATCTAAGCAAACATTTGGAACTCCACTTAATTTTATAGTATTTTCGCCAAATTCTTCAAGTGTAAATCCAGCTTTTGTAAACATGTCCATATTTTCTTTAGCTATATCCATTTCTTTATGCGACAAGTTTATGATATCTGGTAATAGCATTAATTGAGAATCTTTTTCTGAATCACTATAATAATTTTTCTTTACCTTTTCATATAAAATTCTTTCATGCGCAGCATGTTGGTCTAATATATATAATTCATTGTTTAATTCTAAGATTATATATGTAGAAAATGCTATTCCAATAAACTTGTATGGTGGAATTTCTTCTTTTTCTTGTGGTTTAAATATTGATACATTTTCTAATGATGTCATTTCTTGTGGTTGTACTGTTATCTTTTCTTCTTTCTCTTTTTCCTCTTGTACTTGCTTTCTCACATCAGATGGCATTGTTCCAAAAGTTTTTATATACATTTCATCAAAACTTTGTGGTGTATCTTCCACCTTTAATTCTTCTAATTTATTTATGTTATTTATAATTTGAGTACTATTTTCTGTTGCTGTAGTATTTTCACTCACAGGTAATTCATATGCTGAAGTATCCTCTGATACTTTTGCTTGTTCTTTTACCTCATTTAATCCCATTTTATTAGAATAAATTTGGGCTATTAAGTTACTTTTATCTTCTTCATCTACTGGTTCTTCTTTTTCCTTTTTGAATTTTCTAAATAGTCCTCCAAAAGATTTTTCTTCAATTTTGTTATCATATTTTATTTGTTCAACTGGTGCTGTGCTAACCATTATTGTGTCCATAGGAACTGTTTTAGTTTCTTCATGTAGTCTTTCAGTATCTGCTACTAAGTCTCCTTTTAATAGTCCGTCTCTAATAGCATGGTATACTGCCTTAAACACTTTGCTTTCTTCCTCAAATCTAACTTCGAGTTTTGCCGGATGTACATTAACATCTACCTTTTGAGGGTTCATTTCAATATTTAATACTAAGAATCCATATTTACCAATTGTAATTAAACCTTTATATCCCTGCTCTGCTGCGCTTGTTAAAGTTTTATCTTTTACATATCTTTTATTTACAAAAAACAATTGGTTTGAACGGTTTGAACGAGCTATAACTGGTTTTCCAATTACTCCTGTAACCGTCATGTCTTCATAATTATAATTTATTTCCAATATATTTTCTGCAATGTCTTTTCCATATATGCTGTATATAACTGCCTTAAAATCATTATTTCCAGGTGTTTGGATTATTGTTTTACCTGTGTTAATTAACTTTATTGCAATTTCAGGATGAATTAAAGCTATTCTAGTTACTACATCTTCAATATATCCTGCTTCTGTAAAATCTTTTTTTAAAAATTTATATCTAACTGGTGTGTTAAAAAACAAATCTTGAATAACAATAGTTGTTCCCTTTGGACATCCTGCCTCCTCTTTGTTTTTTACTATTCCACCTTCAACTTCTACTTTGTATCCAATTTCATTTTCTATATATTTTGAAGTCATTTCTACTCTGCTGATAGCTGCTATACTTGCCAAAGCTTCACCTCTAAATCCCATAGATTTGACTGTCTCTAAATCTTCTGCTTTTCTAATTTTTGAAGTAGCATGTCTTTCAAATGCTATTTCCATATCATCTGGTGCAATTCCTTTTCCATTGTCAGTAATACGAATGTATGAAATTCCACCGTTCCTTATTTCTACTGTTATTGCTGTAGCTCCTGCGTCAATTGAGTTTTCCATTAGTTCTTTTACTACTGACGCTGGTCTTTCAATTACTTCGCCCGCTGCAATTTTATTTATTGTATTGTCATCTAATAGTACTATATTTCCCATCGTTTTTTCCTCCGTTTTTATAACTAATTATTTCTTTTTGAATTATATCATTCTTTTTCTATTTTTTGTATAGTTTTTAGACAAATTTTGTGTAATTATTTTGTGTAACACTTTTTTAAAAAACAGAATACTATATACCATACGAAAGAGCTAAAAATATTTTATAGGAGGTAGAAGACAATGGGATGTGGTTGCAATAATAGTGAACTACTATGGTTCATAATCTTATTCTTATTACTTTTCTGCTGTGGCAATGGCTGCGGATGCAACAACGGTTGTGGTTGCTAATTAAAATGTACATGTGAAAGGAGTGAATAATATGCCAGAGAATAGAGGATGCGGATGTGGCGGATTTGGTTTTGGTGATGATTGCTGCATTTGGATAATTATCTTTATAATCCTAATTTGTTGCTGCTGTGGTGGCAATAGAGGTGGATGTTGCTAATATATGCAACAAAAAAGACATCTTTTTAAGATGTCTTTTTTTATATTAAATTTATTTTTTCTTAGATACTTGTTCAGGTGCTTTTCTCCTATCAGTTCCTCTTCTACCACCTTTTGTATCACAATCATTTTGTCTTCTATCATTTGTTTTCTTTCTTCTATCTTCAAACATATTACCATTTTTATCTACTATCATATTCTCTTCTCCTTGGTTTATTATTATATATCTATATTACTTTATATTTCAAAAAAAATCAAGAGTTTTTTTGTTTTTTACCAGATTGACATAAAGTGTTTGATGTATTATAATATAAATATATGTTTTTTGATGTTTTATTTTATAATTTTACATTAGAAAGGGGTTTTACTCTATGGGAAAAAGTGTTCAGGAAATTTTTACTCGGAAACAAATTGCTAACATAGCTGTTGCTTATGCACAAGGAAATTACAATTATTTTAATTTTCTTCAGCAGTACGGATATGAATCTCATGTCTTCTACAAAATCCTTCATCTCGCTGTTGATAAGCAAATTGTATCTGAAGCAGTAGCTAAACAAATTCAAAAAACTGCTGTAGCAAATTCTTCTCAAAAAGCAAAAGAAAATCGCTTTGACCGGGAATACATTTCTCGTATTGAGAGTAGAGTTTTTAACAGTTGGCAACGGCGAATTGAAGCTGCAAGAAACTTCAAGTTTTCTAAAAAAGAGGCCAAAAGCCTAGTTACGAGCTATTCGAAGAACCGTCTTCCTTTTAATGAATTTTGTCGAAAAAACTGCATTGATAAAGATTTGTTCTGGAATACAGTAATTGATGCTATCATTTACAACTTGGTAGATGATGAATGTTTTGATAGGATTTATGAGAAGGAACTTTCGAATGGAAATGCTGAGAAGGTTGAGCATCTTTTCTATCAGCTGACTAAAAGAAGAAAAGAAAATAAAGCATTAAAATGATAGTGATAGTTCACTATCAAAAGCAAAAAACTCGTAGAAAATTCTACGAGTTTTTTTGGTGTGCTTATACATAGTTTAAAAACTTCTAATATGCCATAAATTTAAGCCAACTTTTTTCTTAACTGTGTTATCCTATTTTTATAGTTTTCTAGTTCTGCTTTTTTCATATTGATACTTGTTTTATAATTATCAATTTGTTTATTATAGAGCTCCATCAGGTTATTATACTGTTCTTCTGTTAAATTTTCCTCTTTTATTATCCCAGCTTCATAGTCTTTTTGTAATTCAACAGTAAAATCCGTAGAAAAAAATTTAACTCTCTCGGTAAAACTATTATTTGCATTTTCTGTTGACGTCCTTTCTTCCATTGGTAGTGTTGAAATTTTTCTATTTTCTCTTTCTTTACCTTCACTATTAAATATCTTTTTAAAAAAAATTACAATCCTTGAAACTATATTATCCTTTTTTTTCACCGGCAAATTATTTTTATTCACTTTTTTTCTTCCTTCCTATTCATTTCCTTGCTGTATATCATCTTTCTCTTGTTCTTCTGATAATCGTGCTTTGTATTCTTTTTCTAATTCTTTTGCTTGTTCGATTTTTTTGTCTAATTCAGCTTCTTCTGTTGCCAAAGCTGTTACTTCTTCTACTTTTCGTTGCAATGGTGTTTGACTTTCTCTTCCTTCTTTTTCGTCATTATTTTCTTCAACATTTTCTCTGTCCAATTGTTCTTGTGCTGTTTTATACCATTGTGCTTCTTCATACCATTGTGCTTTCTTGTACCATTGTTCTTCTTCTATCATATCCTTGTCTCTTTGTAACTCTTGACTAGCATATTTTAAGGCTTCACCGGTTAGAACTTTTCATTGCTTCTAGTACAAATTCTTTATCATTTCTTAGTTTTTCGCTAGCATATTTTAATGTTTTACCGGTCAGAGTGTTTTATTGCCTCCATTACAATATCTTTGTCTCCTCGTAATTCTTCACTGGCATATCTTAAATTATCAGATTTTCGTTTTACTGCTTCTAGCACAATGTCTTTATCTCCTTGTAATTCTTTACTAGCATATCTTAAATTATCAGATCCTCGTTTTACTACTTCTAGCATAATGTCTTTATCTCCTCGTAATTCTTCACTGACATATCTTAAGATTTCACCGTTTAAAGTCTGAGTGCTTTACTGCTTCTAATACAACCGCTTTGTCTCCTCGTAGTTCTTCACTAGCATATTTTAAATTATCAGATCCTCGTTTTACTGCTTCTAGCACAATGTCTTTATCTCCTTGTAATTCTTTACTAGCATATCTTAAGGCCTTACCGGTTAGAAATTCTTATTGCCATCAGCACAACATCTTTGTCTCCTTGTAGTTCTTTACTAACATATATTAAGATATCACCGGTTAAAATCACAGAGTACTTTTCTACTTCTAATACAATATCTTTGTCTCCTTGTAGTTCTTTACTGGCATATTCTAAGGCTTTTAGTGCTTCTAGTATAAATTCTTTGTTTCCTCGTAATTCTTCACTGGCATAATATAAAAGTTCACCGTTGAGACGCTTTTACTACCTCTAGCATAAATTTTCCGTCTTTTTGTTGTTCCTCACTAATATAAGTATGCAAAAATTCACTTACGTAATCCTGGTAATACTCATCACCGCATGATGTAATTGTAATGGTAATACTCATCGGATTGAGTCATGTATTTTATGGCTTCTAATACGATATCTTTATTTTCTTGTAGTTCTTTGTTAGCATATTCTAGTGCTTCACCGATCAGAGTTTTTTATTGCTTCTAGCACAACATCTTTGTCTCCTCGCAGTTCTTCACTAGCATATTTTAGTACTTCACCGACCAGAGTTTCTTATTACTTCTAATACAACATCTTTGTCTCCTCGCAGTTCTTCACTAGCATATTTTAGTACTTCACCGACCAGAATATTTTACTGCTTCTAGCACAAATTCTTTATTTCCTCTCAGTTCATCGTTAGCATATTCTAAAGCTTTGCAAGATTCTTTTATTGCCTCTATTACAACATCTTTGTCTCCTCGTAATTCTTCACTGACATATTCTAAAATTTCACCTTTATAATGGTATTTTAGTGCTTTCAATACAATATCTTTGTTTCCTCGTAATTCTTCACTGGCATATTCCAAAGCTTCACCGATAAGATTCTTCTATTGCTTCTAATACAACTTCTTTGTCTCCTCGTAGTTCTTCACTGGCATATTTTAGAATTTTACCATTGCCACAATACATGCTCATTAAGACTTCCTTTTTGTTATTCCAATCAATTTCCATTTTTTGCTCCTTTCAATATATTTTACTAAATAATATTATTCACTTTTTTCTTTCCTAGTAATACGTGGTTAACATATTTTATAACAACTGCCTTTGCTATCTCTTCATTTTATATTCCTTTTCAGTCCATTTCATTATAGTTTCACTTTTCTTCATATAAGGAAAATAAGATTATTTGAATTCCTATTACTTTTTGTATTATAGCATAGTCTTCTTAAAATTACTATATTTTTTATAATTATTTACTTTTTTTCCAAATCTTATTATGTGTGGGAGGGTACTTGTTCGCTTCGTTCACGGCGCGACGTCCTTCGGACTCTATTTCTGCCTACTACACAGCATATTCAAAATAAAAAAACCGTAGCTTTGCTACGATTTTTTTATTTGGTTGGGCTGGCTAGATTCGAACTAGCGCATGCATGAGTCAAAGTCATGTGCCTTACCGCTTGGCTACAGCCCATTATATGGGGTGGAAGATGGGACTCGAACCCACGGTCTCCAGTGCCACAAACTGGCGCGTTAACCAACTACGCTACATCCACCATCATAATACGTTTACACGCATTTATAATTTTACAATATTTTAACCATATTTGTCAATACAAATTCGTTAAATAGTTAATATTTTTTATCTTAGTATTAAATTAATCTTCTTTTGCCCAAATTATTATTCTTGCACTTGAGTCATCTGTACAAGTAGTTAATGAAATTTCTCTTTTTCCATTTGTATTTCTTGTTGCATAGCTAAAATCGTTTGGATCTGTCTTATATTTTTTGTATATTGTATATGAAACCTTCTTACCTGATAAATCTGTTATATAAATTTTATCTCCTGAAGATAATTTATTATTATTTGAGAAAAATGTGCCATTTCTATAATTGTGCCCTGCTAATACAGTATTTCCTGTTTGGTTAAGTCCTGGTCCATATATTATTGTAATACCAACTTCCATTGCTTTTGCAGATGGATCATCTAGTACATTATATTTCACTTTAGTTTTTGGTATTTCTATAACTCCAGCTACTTTCATTCCTTTATAAGTAAGACCACCTGAATTATTTGTATTTCCATTATTATTTGTATTATCTGATGGTTCCTCTACTATGTTATTTCCTGGTTCTTCTATAATATTATTATCAGAATCCGGAATTCGATTTATATTATCACTGTTTGCAATACCGTCATCACTTTGTCCATTATTTTGGTTTTCAATATAACTATTAAATTGTCCTAGTGAATTTTGTGTATCTTTTCCTGTTGAATATGCTTTATACCAATCAACTCCAACAAATATCAAAAGTCCAACTATCACAACAATAGCTATTATCAAAATTATTGTTAATACTTTACTATATTTACTATTTAACATTTGTATTCCTCCTATTTTCTCTTATAATTCATATACATAAATTATATCATATATGCTTAAATTTTTCTATACTTATTAAACAACTTTTGGTCCCATTTTTTGTCCAGCTAGTAAATGGAAATGTATATGCATTACTTCTTGCCCAGAATCTTTGCCGCAATTAGCAACTATTCTAAATCCGTTTTCTTCTATTCCAATTTGTTTTGCTATTTTATTTATAGTAACAAATATTTTACTAATTAAATAGCTGTCTTCTTCAGTAACATCAAGTAAAGTTGCTATATGTTTTTTTGGTATTACTAATATATGAATTGGAGTTACTGGGTTAATATCTTTAAATGCAATAACATCTTCGTCTTCATATACTTTTTCTGAAGGAATTTCTCCTTTTATTATTTTACAAAAAACACAATCATCCATACTTTATTCTCCTTATTCTAAAATCGCTTTAATACGTCTAACTCCTGCTGAACTTGATTCTTCCTTTTTAATTTTGAAGTGTCCTAATTCTCCTGTATGTTTAACATGAGGTCCACCACAAATTTCTTTACTAAAATCACCTATTGTATATACTTTAACTCTGTCTCCATATTTATTTTCAAATAATCCTGTTGCTCCAGATGCTTTTGCTTCTTCTAATGTCATCTCTTCACATGTTACAGGTAAATCACGTTTAATTTGCTCATTTACAATTTCTTCTACTTTAGCTAATTGTTCTGGTGTCATTTTTTCTGAATGTGTAAAGTCAAATCTCAATCTTTCTGTTGTGATATTTGAACCACATTGATTTGCATGGTCCCCTAATACTATTTTTAATGCTTTATGTAGTAAGTGAGTTGCTGTATGATATTTAGTTGTTTGTTCATTTTGTTCAGCTAGTCCACCTTTAAATTTTTGCTCACTACCCATTCTTGATTTTTCTTGATGCTCTTTAAATAATTTATCAAATTCAGATGTATCAATTTCTAAGCCTTGCTCTTTTGCTAAATCTGCTGTAATTTCTGGTGGAAATCCATATGTTTCATATAGTTTGAAAATAGTGTAACCATCAATTGTGTTTTTATTTTCTTGTTTTAATTTGTTTACTACTTTTTCAAATTCTTTTTCACCATGTGATAATGTTTTAACAAATTTATCTTTTTCTGCTAATATAACTTCTTTGATTGTTTCTCTATTTTCAACTAATTCAGGGTAGAATTCTTTTAATGTTTCTACATACAAATCAACTAATCCACCAATTTCATTTAAATCTATTTGTAGTTTATTTAAATGTCTTGTCATTCTTCTAATTAATTTTCTTAATACATATCCACGATCTATATTGCTTGGTCTACCACCATCTGCTATAACCATCATACTTGCACGTAAATGTTCTGCAACAATTCTTCTACTTTCAATATTATCTTGTTTAGCTAATTCTTTTAGTTTGTCCATTACTGGTGCAAATAGTTCTGTATCAAATGGAGTTTCTTTGCCCTGTAATAGCATTGTCATTCTTTCTAGTCCAAAACCTGTATCAACATTTTGTTGTTTTAATTTTGTAATAGAACCATCTTTTGCTTGGTAATATTCCATAAATACATCATTCCAAATTTCAACATATTTACCACAACCACATGATGGTTGACAACTGTCTGAACATGCAGGTTTTCCTGTATCCAAGAACATTTCTGTATCTGGTCCGCAAGGTCCTTCGTCTCCTGCAATCCACCAGTTATTATCTTTGTCATAGAAATATATTCTTTCTTCTGGTATTCCTGCCCTTTTCCATGCTTCTGCTGCTACTGTATCTCTTGGTGCATGTTCGTCACCAGCAAAACATGTAACTGACAATTTGCTTGGATCTATTTCTAATTCTTTTGTTAAGAATTCATAGCTCATGCTAATTGCTTCATCTTTAAAATAGTCTCCTAATGACCAATTTCCTAGCATTTCAAAAAATGTTAAGTGACGGTTATCTCCTACCTCATCTATATCGTTTGTTCTTAAACATTTTTGATAATCTGTAATTCTTGTTCCTGCTGGATGTTTTTCACCTAATAAATATGGCACTAATGGTTGCATTCCAGCTGTTGTAAATAATACAGATGGGTCGTTTTCTGGTATTAGCGGAGCACTTGGAATTACTTTATGTCCGTGTGCTTTAAAAAAGTTTAAATATTTGTTTCTTATTTCTATTGCTTTCATACTATTCCTCTTTTCTCATTTTCATGGCTTAAATTATATAACATTTACATATAGAATGCAATATTTACACAGTTACTTTTTGTATTGTATTTTCAAGATTTTCGTTAGTTTTCATTTTTACTACCATATAGTTTGTAGTATGTCCTTTTAAATATTCTCCTTCTCGTTCTTCCAATAGTACTTCTACTTCTTTGCCTATGTATTTTTGATTATACTCTTTCTCATTTTCATCTGATAGCTCTATTAGTTTATTGCTTCTCTCTTCTTTTATATTTCCATCTATTTGATTAGGCATTTTAGCAGCAACTGTTCCGCTTCTTGGCGAATACTTAAATACATGCATTTTATAAAATTTTATTTCTTTTAAAAACTCATAAGTTTTATTAAACTCTTCTTCTGTTTCTCCTGGAAACCCAACTATAACATCTGTTGTTAAATGTACTTCTGGATATGCATTTCTAAGCAATTCTACTACATGTCTAAATTGATCCGTTGTATATTTTCTATTCATTCTTTTTAGTGTTTCATTACATCCACTTTGTAATGATAAATGAAAGTGGTCACATATTTTTGAAAGTTTTTTAAGTCTTGTTACAAATTCTTCTGTTATTAGTGTTGGTTCTAATGAACCTAAACGTATTCTTTGTATTCCGTCTACCTTTTGGATTTCTTCTAATAAGTCAATTAGCCTATACTCTGTGTTAAAGTCTTTTCCATAAGACGCTATATGTATACCTGTTATAACTACTTCTTTTATACCTTCTTTTGCAACATCTGTAATTTCTTTTATTACACTTTCTGGCTTTCTGCTTCTAATACGTCCTCTTGCATAAGGAATTATGCAATATGAACAAAACTGATTACATCCATCTTGTACCTTTATTACTGCTCTTGTTTTTTCTGTGTATGTAACATCTCCAAAGTCTAAGAACTCAGTTTGATGTAATACATCTGACACATATGTATTCTTACTAGCTTGCTCTACATATTTTACAATATCATTTTTTTCATTTATTCCAAGTATTAAATCAATTTCTGGTATTTGCTCTAGCTTTTCTTTTGCCACTTGAGCATAACAACCAACAGCAACTAAAATGGCTTCCGGATTTATTTCTTTTACTCTTCTTAACATTTGTCTTGATTTTTTATCTGCCATATTTGTTACTGTACATGTATTTATAATATAGATATCTGCTTTTGTTTCAAAGTCTACTACTTTATAACCTGCTTCAATCATTTTCTGCATCATTGCATTTGTTTCATATTGATTTACCTTACATCCTAAAGTACAAAACGCTACTGTTTTCATATAATTCCTCTTTCTATTATTACTTAGAATATTATAACATATATGTCAAGGTTAATATTTTATTATTGGCGAAGTAAATCGTATGTATTTGACTTTTTTATGTAAACGTTGTATAATGTTAGTATACTGGTAAGACCATTATTATAAAAAAGGAGAAAAAACTATGAAATATTCAGAGTTGGTTGGCAAGAATTACTTTGTATTGAGGGAATCTTTTTCCCGGGAATTGGTCTACTACGTAGACTACTATGTCTCCGAAAAAAAACTTCAGTCAGCCAAAGTTCTGGCTAACTACGGCATCCACTTTAAATTGAAGGAAGGTTTGCACTATGGCCAATTTGTTTTGGTCGGAATTTGGATAAAAAAATCCGATCATGACAAACTGGAAAAAGCAATGGAGGAACTGGAGCGAATAGCTCCACTGTTTACCCAAGGCTACAAGGAAGCCAGAATCAGGATTCTGGATGAGATAGTTGTCCTTAAAGCAACTATTGAAACTAACTAGTTTCATAGAAGAAGTGAGCGAAATAATCACATTTCGCTCACTTCTTTATTTTTAATACATTCCGTCCATTCCTGTTGCCTCATGTTCTGAACATTTACAACTATTTGCTTCTTTTTTATCTGTTACTAAACTTTCTGTTGTTAGTATCATTGAAGCTATTGATACTGCATTTTGAAGTGCACTTCTTGAAACTTTTGTAGGATCTACAATTCCTGCTTTTTTCATGTCTACATATTCATCTGTTTGTGCATTAAATCCTACACCTACCGGACTGTTTTTAACTTTTTCTAATATTACAGATGGCTCTAGCCCTGCATTTATTGAAATTTGTCTTGTTGGTTCTTCTAATGCTCTTAGAATTATTTTACCACCAATTTTTTCATCTCCATGTAATTGCTCAACTACTTCTGTAACTTTTGGCAAAATATCAATATATGCTGTTCCACCACCAGGTACTATACCTTCTTCAACTGCTGCTTTTGTAGCAGATAAAGCATCTTCAATTCTTAATTTTCTGTCTTTCATTTCAACTTCAGTAGCAGCTCCAACACCAATTACAGCAACTCCTCCTGCTATTTTTGCTAAACGTTCTTGTAAGTTTTCTTTTTCAAATTCGCTCTTTTCTTCTGCAATTTGAGATTTTAATAAAGCTACACGTTTTGCAATTTCTTGTTTATCTCCCATTCCATCTACTATAATTGTGTTTTCTTTTTGTACTTTTATTTGTCTTGCTCTACCTAATTGTTCAATTGTTGTATCTTTTAGTTCTAATGCTAAATCTGATGTAATAACTTCTCCACCTGTTAATATTGCAATATCTTCTAGCATTTGTTTTCTCTTGTCTCCATAACCAGGTGCTTTAACAGCTACTACATTTATAACTCCTCTTAGTTTGTTTAAAATTAATGTTGATAATGCTTCACCTTCTATATCATCACATATAATTACTAGTTTTCCAGATTGTTGCATTAAGCTTTCAAGTAATGGTAGTATTTCTTGAATATTGCTTATTTTTTTATCTGTGATAAGTATATATGGGTTGTCTATAACAGCTTCCATTTTTTCTGTATCTGTTACCATATATGGTGATACATATCCTTTATTAAATTGCATTCCTTCTACAACATCAAGTTCTGTTTGTGATGTTTTAGATTCTTCAATTGTAATAACACCATCTTTAGATACTTTTTCCATTGCTTCTGAAATAAGTTCTCCAACTTCTGGGTTGTTTGCAGAAATACTTGCAACTCTTGCAATATCTTCTTTTCCACTTACTTCAACACTAATTTCTTTTAAAGCGTCTACTGCTGAAACTACAGCTTTATCCATACCTCTTTTTATAGCCATTGGATCTCCACCAGCTGCTACGTTTTTTACACCTTCGCGAATCATATTTTGTGCTAATACCATAGCTGTTGTTGTTCCATCTCCAGCAACATCATTTGTTTTTATAGATACTTCTTTTACTATTTGTGCTCCCATATTTTCAAATGGGTCATCTAGTTCTATTTCTTTTGCAATTGTTACGCCATCATTTGTAATTAGTGGTGCTCCAAATTTTTTGTCTAGTACAACATTTCTTCCTTTTGGTCCTAATGTTACTTTTACAGTATCAGCTAATTTATTTACACCATTTAATAGGCTTTTTCTGGCATCTTCGCCAAATTTAATTTCTTTTGACATTTTAATTATCTCCTCTCTATTCAACTATAGCTAATATATCATTATATTTGACTATAACTAATTCTTCTCCATCAATTTTAACAGTAGTTCCAGCATATTGGTTTAAAACTACTTTATCTCCTTCTTTTATAGCCATTTCTACTTTTTTACCTTCTGAATTTGTTCCATCTCCTACTTTTATAACCTCAGCAATTTGAGATTTTTCTTCTGATTTTCCAGCTAAAATAATTCCACTTTTAGTTGTCTCTTCTTTTTCTAACATTTTAACAACAATTCTGTCTCCAATTGGTTTTAACATGAAAATTACCTCCTTATCAATCATTTTATTATATGCTAATTTTTATTTTTTAGAATTTTTTTGCTCACGCCTTCTTTCTTTTTTAATTGCATATGATAAAATTAGCAGTCTTTCTTTAAGACTGCTAATACTTTATACCCATTTATATAAAATGTCAAGTACACTATTTAATTTTTCACACATTATTCACATTTTCTTTTGCTGCTTTTACTAAGCTTACAAATAGTGGATGTGGTTTATCTGGTCTTGATTTGAACTCTGGGTGGAATTGTGAAGCTATAAAGTATGGATGACTCCTTAATTCTACAATTTCAACTAAGTTTCCATCTGGTGATAAACCTGAACAAATTAGACCTGCTTTTTCCATTTCTTCTCTATATTTGTTGTTATATTCAAAACGATGTCTATGTCTTTCTGATATTTTATTTGTCTTATATACTTCTTCAGCCAGCGTATTTTTTAATATATTACATGGATATGCTCCTAATCTCATTGTTCCACCCTTGTTGGCTATATGAATTTGATCTTCCATAATATGAATTACTTTGCATGTACTTGCCTCATCAAATTCTTCTGAGTTTGCATCTTTATATCCTAACACATCTCTTGCAAATTCTACAACTGCCATTTGCATTCCTAAACATATTCCTAAAAATGGAATATTGTTTTCTCTTACATATTGTATTGTTGCTATTTTTCCTTCTATTCCTCTGTTTCCAAATCCACCTGGTACAATTACTCCATTGTATTTTCCAAGCATTTCTTTTGCATTTTCTTTAGTTATCTTTTCGCAGTCTATAAAATCTATATGTACTTTACAGCCATTTGCAAATCCACCATGTTTAATGCTTTCTGCAATTGATAAATATGAGTCTTCTAATTTTACATATTTTCCAACTATTGCAATATTTACATTTTCATCTTTTAGATTTTTAATATTTTTTATTAATTCTTCCCAACTCAAATTATTTGGTATATCTCTTAATTTCAGTTTTTCACATATTCTACTTGCTAGTCCTTCTTTTTCTAGCATTAGTGGAACTTCATATAAGTTTTCTACTGTTTTATTTTGTATTACATCTTGTTTTTTTACATTACAGAATAATGCAATTTTCTGTTTTAAGTTTTCATCTATTTCTTGTTCTGCTCTGCAAACTAGTATGTCTGGTTTTATACCTATTGATTGCAATTCTTTTACTGAATGTTGAGTTGGTTTTGATTTTAGTTCATTTGAGCCATAAATATACGGTAATAAGGTTACATGGATATATGCAACATCTTCTTCATTTCTTTCTATTCCTATTTGTCTAATAGCTTCCAAGAAAGGTAAACTTTCAATATCTCCAACAGTTCCGCCTATTTCTGTTATTACTATATCTACATCTGTATTTTCAAATTTATATACTTTTTCTTTTATAGCATTTGTAATATGTGGTATAACTTGTACTGTTTTCCCTAAGTAATCTCCTTTTCTTTCTCTTTCAATTACTTCTGAGTATATTCTTCCTGTCGTTACAGAAGAATATTTTGTTAAATTCTCATCTGTAAAGCGTTCATAATGTCCTAAGTCTAAATCTGTTTCTGCTCCATCGTCTGTTACAAAAACCTCTCCATGTTCATATGGGCTCATTGTTCCTGGGTCTACATTAAGGTATGGATCAAATTTCTGGTTTGCTACTTTATATCCTCTATTTTTTAATAGTCTTCCTAATGATGCCGCTGTTATTCCTTTTCCTAGTCCAGATACTACTCCACCTGTTACAAAAATGTATTTTTTATTCATTGTTTCCTCCTTACCCTAACACAGTTTGGAATATAAGAAAAGTGGCTTCGCCACATGTACAGGGTTACTTTGCAACCCGCACAGCCTAATGTAACTTAACCTTGTTGTATAGCAAAAATCTTCGATTTTTACTATACAATAAAAAAATAGATTTAAAAATAAACAAAGTTCAAACTGTGTTTTTTTTAAATCTATCATAGATATATGATACCACTTGTTAAAAATGGTGTCAATATAAATTTTTATATTTTTCATAAACATTCAATACTTTTCGTACATATAAGTTAGTTTCTTTGAATGGTATGTTTTCAAGGTCTGAGCCATCTTGTTTTATTGTTCCTTCTTTTATCCATTTGTCGACTCTTCCCATTCCTGCATTATATGCTGCTAACGCTAAGCCCACGTTGTTATATTGATTTAGTAATGTAGAAAAATAGTATGTTCCGATTTTTATATTTATTTCTGGCTGATACAATTCTTCTACATTTACTGTTTGTGCTTCAATATGTCCATATGTTTCAACTGCTGTGTTCTCCATAAGTTGCATTAAACCTATAGCCTCTGCATGAGAGTTTGCCTTTTCATTAAAGTTACTTTCAACTTTAATTATTGAATATATTAATAAGTTGTCTACATCACATTCTTGCGAATATTTATCTACATATTGTTCATATTTCTTTGGATATATTTGTTTTTGTATTGTTTCGCTTAAATTATTCCATTGAAATATTAATAAAATTAAAATAATAAATATTATTAATGTTATTTTTTTAGCCAAAATCTTCTCCTTTGTTTTCTTTTGTAGTTTATTTTACATCATACCAATTACTTGCCTCAGATACTTCCACTTCTAGCGGGATACTTAATTTAACTGCATTTTCCATACTTTCCTTTAATATCTTCTTTACTTCTTCTTTTTCTTCTATTTTACATTCTATTAAAAGTTCGTCATGAATTTGTAAAATTAATTTTGCATTTAATTTTTCTTCTTCTAGCTTTTTGTTAACTTCTATCATAGCAATTTTCATTATATCTGCTGCTGTACCTTGTATCGGTGTATTCATTGCTGCTCTAGCACCAAATTGTCTTACCATATAATTGTTAGAAGATAGCTCTGGTATGTATCTTCTTCTATGGAATAGTGTTTCAACATATCCTTGCTCTTTAGCTTTTTCAACTATTCTATCCATAAATTCTTTTACACCTTTGTATTTTTCCAAATATTGCTCTATATATTGCTCTGCTTTTTTACGGCTTATTCCTAGTTGTTCCGCCAATCCAAAACCACTTATTCCATATACAATTCCAAAGTTTACTGCTTTGGCAGCTGTTCTTTGCTCTTTTGTAACTTCTTCTAAAGGTACATTAAATACCTTTGAAGCAACTTGTTTATGTATATCTTCCTCATTTAAAAATGCTTCTCTCATATTTGTGTCATTTGAAATATGCGCTAAAATTCTTAACTCTATTTGAGAATAGTCTGCATCTATAAATATGTTACCTTCTTGTGCTTTGAAGGCCTTTTTTATTTGTTTTCCTTGTTCTGCTCTTGTTGGAATATTTTGAAGGTTTGGTTCTGTTGAACTTATTCTTCCTGTTGCTGTAATTGTTTGATGAAAATATGAATGTATTTTATGTGTATATTCATTTATATATACTATTAGCCCTTCTATATATGTTGAATTTAGTTTCATAAAGCCACGATACTCTAATATTTTCTCAATAATTGGATGCTCTGGCTTTAGCTTTTCCAATATATCTACATCTGTTGAATAACCTTTTTTAGTTTTCTTATACACCGGTAATTTTAACTTTTCAAATAGGATATTACCTAATTGCAATGTAGAATTTATATTAAATTCTTCTCCTGCTAGTTTGTATATTTCTTGCTTTATTACTTCTATATCTTCTTTTAATTTGACTCCAAATGATACTAATTCTTGTTTGTCTACATATATTCCTTCATATTGCATTTCAGCTAATACTTTTATTAGTGGCATTTCAATATTTTCAAATAATTTTAATGAGTTTATTTCTTCTAGTTTTTTATTCATTATTTCTGCTAATTTTGCAATTGTATACATATATATTGCATTCTGATATTTTTCAAAATCCACATTCATTTCATCTTGTGAAAACAAAGTCATCTGTGTTTCTTTTTGTTGCTTTGCTCCAACAAACTCTAAATACTCTGGTATATCAATACTTAAATATTGATTTGCTAATTCATCTAGCTTATATTTCCCATTACTTGGATTTAAAAGATATGCAGCAATTTCAGTATCAAATTTGATTTCTTTTAAATATATTCCATTTTGCATTAATAATACATAGGTCTCATTTAAACGATAGCTATATTTTTGTATATTCTCATTTTCAAATATTGTTTTAAAATATGAAATAAATTCTTCATTAGTATTAAATTTTATTTCATAAACAGTATTATCAATATATATATATATTGATTTTATTTGTTTTTTTATTATTAAATTCTCTTGTTCTACCTTTTCTGTTCCCAACATAAATACTAATTTATTTTGTATTTTCTCTAGCAAATCTTTTATTTCATTTTGTGTGTTTAAAGTTTTTATTTCAAATAATTCTGCTAGGTTTTGTTTTGGTCCTTCTTCAGATTTCAAATTAAATCTATCAATAAATCTATTAAAATTTAGTTCTTTAAATTTCGAAAAAACTTCTTCTTTATTCCACTCTTTTATTTTAAATTCTTCTAGATTCTCTTCTATTGGAACTTCTAAATTTATAGTTCCAAGTGTTCTTGAAAGCATTGCTAATTCTTTATTTTCCAATAGCCTTTCTTTTGCTTTTGGTTTTAAATCATCTTCGCCTTTTTCAATTGCCTCATATATCCCATCAATAGTTTTATACTTCTTTACTAGTTCTAACGCTGTTTTTTCTCCTATCCCTGGTACTCCTGGAATATTATCTGAAGTGTCTCCTTGTAAACCTTTTACTTCTATAAGTTGCTTTGGAGTTACTCCATATTTTTTTAATACTTCCTCCCTGCCAAAAGTTTCAGTTTCAGTTTTTCCCATCTTTGTATGTGGAATACGTACCTTAACTCTATTCGAAGTAAGCTGAAAAGTATCTCTATCTCCTGAAACAATTGTAACATCAAATCCATCTTTCTCCGCCCTTTTAGCCATAGTTCCTAAAACATCATCAGCTTCATATCCTTCTTTCTCAATGACTTTAATATTCATTGACTTAAGGATATCTTTTAATATAGGCATTTGTTCTGCAAGCTCATTTGGCATTCCTTTTCTTGTAGCCTTGTATCCATCATATAATTTATGTCTTGCTGTTGGAGCCTTTAAGTCGAATGTTACCATTAAATATTCTGGTTCAATATCTTCTAGTACTTTAAAAAGTATAGCTAAAAAGCCATATACAGCATTTGTATATTTACCATCTGGAGTTGTTAGCATTTTGTTTCCCATTATTCCATAAAAAGCTCTGTTTAATATGCTATTTCCATCTATTAAAACTATTTTTTTCATGTCTGTTTCCTTCTTTCTTTTTAAATAAGTGTTGATGAAATATGAAAAGGGCTAAATTTAGTGTCTAGCATTTTTTGTGCTTCTTTTAATATTTTATGATCATCATCAAGTAATATAGAGTAATCATATTGTTCCTTTAACTCTTTTATTTTCTGTGCTTTTATTATATCTCTATTTTCACTTGAATACTCATTTAATTCTCTAGTTATTATTATCCAATTTTTTTCTTCAATAAATGGTACATATTTCTTTAGCCATTCCTTTTTTTCTTCTGTAATTTTCAATGTTTTTGATAATGATAATATATATAAATCTATATTAGGAATTTTATTTATCTCTTTTAATATGTCTATTATATATTGTGCTGGCTCTGCTTTACTATATTCATCTTGCATTTTTTGCTTTACTATTTCTTCTGGATATATATCATATACAGTTATAGTTCCATCCATATCTATAAACATTGCAACTTTTTTATTTTCTCTACATATTTTATTTATTTTTTCTAAAAATTTATTCATTTATTGTCTCCTATATTATTAAATTAGCACAAAAGGCAATTTGCCCTTGTGCTATTAGCTTCTTATGATATTTCACTCAAAATATTGTCAAAGATTATATTGCTCAATTCCAAAGCAGCAAGTTCATCCGATTTTATTGTTTTCTTTTTTGTTGGTATTGTTACCCAAAATTCCATAAACAATCGATTGTAATCTTCTAAATATTTTCGAGTTACTAGCCTACCTTCTCCTCCTCTACGTTTGATAGCAGTTTCTGGTGATACAAATATTCCCAAGAACAGGTCTGGAGTCATTCTATTCAAACATGTTCTTTGAAATTCATTAAATTGCTCTGCTGAACATTTCTTCTCTTTAAAATACTTCCATGCATAAAATTTGCTATCAACAATGCCTCTATCAATGAGTACAATGTCAACATCAGCATGTTCAGCTTTTAAAATGCCTGCCTGTGTTATCAAATGCATCCACAAATTTCCTTCAAATGTTCCTTTTTCCAACTCATTTGGTAAAACTTCTGCTGATTCTTTAAGAATCATAGTTCTATACCCTTTATCTTCGAGCATTTTCACCAACAATGCTATTGCAGTGCTTTTTCCTGCTTCTGGAGTACCAGAAAACTCAACCATAAAAGGCTTTAATTGCCGCATAGTTATGCCTCCAATCATTCTATTTAAGTTATTTAAATTATTTGAATTATATTATACTTTTCTCTGATTTTCAATATAGTTTAATAAAATTCACTAATTTGTATGTTTGTTGACATAATCTTGTTTTCTGTGGTATAATATTTATATCGCACATTTAAAAAATAATAAAAGGAGGCCTATCATCTTATGTATAGCATTAAAATTGAAAACGGTCACAGCGCAATTTCTGGAAGCTCTGTAAAGCTTCGGACTAAGTTTATAAAGCATTTCCCCAGCTTGCAGATTCAACAAAATGTAATTCAAACCATTGAAAATTTGAACAGTTCCTCCATCTTGGATATATTCAAATTTTTGATGAAAGCAGGCGCCAGTGAAGATTACTTGGCACAGGAAACTCACCTTGAATGGGCTGAGCTGACACAAGAGCAATCAAAAATGATTTGGAACGAAATTCGTTCTCAAATCAACTCCACTAAGAAGTTATTTTCTAATGGAGAGATCTTCGAAAATACCTGCAAAAGTTTCGTAGAGGTCTGGGAATCCGGAAATTTTGACATGGCAAGCAGCTTGCTTCAGTCAATTGTCAAGTACCTTGATTCTCATAATTCTAACGAAGTTAAGAGAGTTATTTTCCTGCTGCAAAGCACCATGCCCAACCATGCTTTTGGAGGCATCCGTGAAATTGGATACTCTTATGAGGAAGCTACTAAATTCGTAGAATTTAGTTATCAGGCTTATTGTTTGGCAGAATTTCTTTTCACAAACTATGCCTATTTCACTTTTCTTCCTCTTCTTCCTTATTTGGAAGAAAATGTCCACTCTGAAACTCTCGAAGTTGCAGAAGAAACTTCTAAATTTCCTGAATTGGAAAACACTAAAGCTTCCAATTTTGAAGAAGCTTCGATTGAAGTTTCCTCTTTCAATCGCTTTTCACTCAACAAAGGAGCATTGGACTTTTCAACCGATGGAGTCGTTGAGTTCATAAAGAATTATGAACTGTTCAAAGGATTCCTTGTGGCAGTTGGAGGACTGCGTGAAATTCAGGTTGACCCACAATTCGTTTTGGATAATGAAGATGAGTTTGGGAAGCTCATCGACATTATTGACCGAAACTTCCAGAAGAAATAATCCTTTTATAAACGGCAGAGAAAAATTTTCTCTGCCGTTTTTTATGCTATTTTACTTCTTGCTTTCTGTATTCATCTTCCTCTACCAAAATATTAATTGCCACTAATTGGTATTATATCTCTTATCTCCCCACCAATTAGGTAATACTTCTGATAATTTAATAGTTGTTCTTGTTTCATAATCAGTCAATATTTCTTCCCATATATCCATATAATCATCTCCTTATAACTTACTAATTATTTTTCAGATAATGGAGCACACTGTACTCCGCTACGATATCTCTTTATCTTTCTCAATTTGCTTTGCATATCTGTCTTCCTCTGAAAATATGCAGCCGCAGTATTTTTGCATGTATAGTCCTAGTTCTCGTGCTTTGGCTTGTCCTTCTCTAAATCCTACTCTAAAGTCTCTATATAAAAAGTTTAATTCATATTTTTTAGCAATTTCTTCTGCTATTTGCTTTAGTTCTTCATGTCTTTGATATGGACTTACAAATAATGTAGTCGTAATTGTGTCAAATCCGTGCTCTTTTGCATATTTAGCTGTTTGTTCTAGTCTAACTCTATAACAATAGTCTGTACATCTTGTTTTTAAATTTCTAATTACATTTTTGCAAAATTCATCTAATCCATATTCTTCTTCAAATATTGCTTGTACTCCTATGCTTTGTGTGTATTCTTTTAAACAGTCTCTTCTTGCTTTATATTCCATATATGGATGTATGTTTGGGTTATACCAATATACTGTTGGTTCTATCCCTTCACTTCTTAAACTGTCTATACAATATACACTACATGGTGCACAGCAAGTGTGCATTAAAAGTTTCATTTACTATATCCTTTCCAGTTTATATATATATAAATTATCGAAAGTATTTACTCTTTCATATTTTACATCAATATTATAATGTTCTTTTATAAATAATACTATCTTATCTATGTAATTACTGTATTTTCTACCAGACCAAGTTACATCTCCATCTATTAAATATACGTTTTCTTTCAGTAAATCTAAAAATGTACCATCCAAATTATATCTTGCTTTAAAATCATAATAATTTTGAGTATACATATCCCATCCACCCATTACTCTTAAATTTGAAAATGCTGATTTAGGTGGCATTTCATATACTGAATATACATAATATCTATATTGTAGAGCTGGAACTGTGTATAGATATACGTTCTCTTTATGCGAATTTGTATAGTCAATTAATTGTTTATAATTTGAATAATAATTTAAGTTATATCCATAGTTATATTTTGTCCCTGAAATATTAACACCTATTATTGATATTAATATTGTAGCTACTGCTATTATTTTCAAATTATATTTTTTAGTTTCTTCTAAATTCAAGTTATATATTATCAAAGCAGTTCCTAGTATGTATTCTGGGATTACAACTCTTAGCATACTTCTGTTTAATACTATAAACAAAATATGAACTGCCATAGTAGTTAAGGCTATTAATATATTTAAATCTCTATTTTTTGAATTTAATATACTAATTATTATAATACTAAAGAACATTATTGCTATAAATGTGTTTGTATTGACTAAATTATTTTTAAAATTTGTAGCTATTTTGTCTAATTCTAAGTTTAAATTATAATAGTTTCCTTGTTGTTTTTTATAATCTATAATTTCCTGTAAATTTTGTTTGTTATATACATTTTCGTCTCCTGTATTAAATGTATAAAATAAATAATGGTCATTTTGGCTCCAGCCGATTTTATCAAATATCTCTTTGTTATTATTATAACTTGTATATGATAAATCATGTAGTTGTGCTCTTAAATCGTTGTATTTCATATATTGTTTATATGGTTCAACAGAGTATATTACCATATTTGAGACATATACAATTATTGTTATTATTATATATATTGCATACTGCTTTATTAAGTTAACAGTTTGCCCCTGTAATTTGTATTTTACTAAATAATACAATAAATATATTCCCATAAATGGCACTATTATTAAGAGTGACTGCATTCTCGTCATTATTCCTATTGCATATAAACCCCCTGCTAAAATAGTCCATTTTTTATTTTTGTTTTCAATATTATCTATTGTTATAAAAAATGCCGTTAAAATTAGTAAAGCTGCAACAGAAGTGTATTGAATTAATAATAAAAGTGCTGTATAAAATATACTTGCAAATATAGTGTATATTAATATTGATAATGGTGTTTTGTGCTTTTGCAAAATTATATATCCAATTGTTGTAAAACATATAAATTGCATTAATAATAAAAATATGGTATGCCAATTTATTTGTGGCGCTAGTCTAAAAAATAGACCTATTAATATACAAAGTATTGGGTGTATGTATACTCCGTGAAAATTATATGTTCCATCCAATCCTGAATATAAATTGTAGATTATGAAATCATCTACTTGTTCATATTTTATGTTGAAAAATATATTTGCTATAGAAAATATTAGTAAATTTATTACGATTACTAATAATAAAATATCACTTTTCTTCATATGGTACTCCTATGTGTTTATATGCTGAAGGCATTGGTATTCTGCCCCTTGCAGTTCTTGCTATAAAGCCTATTTGTATTAAATATGGTTCATACACATCTTCTACTGTTTCTGGCTCTTCTCCAATTGTTGTTGCAATTGTATCAATTCCTATTGCTCTTCCATTGTATTTTATAATCATTGTTTCTAATATTTTTCTATCTATATCATCTAAGCCCATTTCGTCTATTTCTAGTTTTCCAAGTGCTGTTTTTGCTATTTTTAATGTTATATTTCCATCACCTAATACTGCAGCATAATCTCTTACTCTTCTTAATAGTCTGTTTGCAATTCTTGGTGTTCCTCTCGAACGTCTAGCAATTTCTATTGCAGCTTCTTCATCTATTTGTAAGTCTAGTATACTCGCTGACCTTTTTACTATTGTTGTTAAATCTTTTGTTTCGTACAATTCTAAATGATGTATAATTCCAAATCTGTCTCTTAACGGTGTTGCTAGTGCTCCTGCTCTAGTAGTTGCACCTATTAGTGTAAACTTTGGTAAGTCGAGTCTAATAGACCTTGCACTTGGACCTTTTCCTATCATAATGTCTAATGTGTAGTCTTCTAATGCTGGGTATAGTATTTCTTCTACACTCTTGTTTAATCTATGAATTTCGTCTATAAATAAAACATCAAATTCTGAAAGGTTTGTTAATAGTGCTGCTAAATCTCCTGGCTTTTCTATTGCTGGGCCAGATGTTATTTTTATATTTGAGTTCATTTCGTTTGATATTATGTTTGCAAGCGTTGTTTTTCCTAAGCCTGGAGGTCCATATAATAAAACGTGATCAAGAGGCTCACCTCTTTTCTTGGCAGCCTCTATGTATATTTTCATATTGTTTTTTACTTTGTCTTGTCCAATGTATTCGTCTAAAGTTTTTGGTCTTAAAGAGTTTTCTACTCTTTCTTCTTGTATATCTTCTAATTCCGGACTTATTAGTCTTTCATCTTCCATCTTGCTCTCCTTTTTAGTTTTTTATTTATACAATATTAAAAATTACTGTACTTTAAATATAACAATATTAAAAGAAAGTGCAGTCCGCGTAAGGTGGAGCGAAGCGTAACGGTTGGAGAGTTCCAACCGATAGTGTCCAAAAACAAATTCATTTGTTTTTGTGACATCCAAGGGAAGGAAGCTCGACACCAAGGACAAGCGATTTTAATATTGTTACATTTATACTAAAGAGTTTTGTTTTAATATTGTTAAATTAGATCTTTACTTATCTGTTCTAATATGTGTCTCATCTATTGTTTCAATATCATCCTGTTTTACTCTAAAAATATCTTTATATCCAATTGCTATAATTGCAATTACTAAAAGTGCAAATGAAAATGCTTTCCAAATTCCACTTTCTAATAGTATAATTGCAAACATTCCTAGTGTTGCTGTAAGTCCATATAAAATTAGAACAGCTTGTTTTTGCGTGTATCCTCTTTTCATTAGTCTATGGTGTAAATGTCCTTTATCTGCTTTGAATACAGCTTTTATTGATTTACCTTTTATAATTCTTCTTATTATTGCAAAAATTGTATCAAATATTGGAAGTCCTAATACTATAATTGGTGCTATAAGTACTAATGCTGTATAGGTTTTAGCAACTCCTAGTATTGATATTACTGCAAGTGAAAATCCTAAAAAGTTTGAGCCTACATCTCCTATAAATGTTTTAGCAGGACTAAAGTTAAATGGTAAAAATCCCACTATTGAACCTGCTAACGCTGTTATTAATAGTATTGATATTAATGGTGATGATGGTGTTAGTAAAAAGATTATTAGCAATGAAACACATGAAATTAGTGTTATTCCTGATGACAGTCCATCTAACCCATCTATTAAGTTTATAGCATTTGTTATTCCTACAATCCATCCAACTGTAATAATATATGAAAACCACTCATAGAAAAATATTTTGTTGTCTATAAAAGGTAAGTTAATATTTTCTATTCTTATTCCACATACAGCTACAATTATAGCTGCTCCAACTTGTGCTATTAGCTTAACCCAGCTTGGTATTCCTTTTGAATCGTCTATAAAGCAGGTTACTCCTAATACTATAATTCCTATTAAAAAGCCTACCAGTTTTAGCCAATAATTATTATCTGCATCAAATATATTTATTGAGCCTTCTAAACTCATTACAATTAACAAGTATATTGTAGATACTATAAATCCACAAATAACTGCTATCCCTCCGTAGTCTTGGCATTGGCTTTTTATTTACTCTTCTATCATTTGGTACATCTATTGCTCCAACTTTTTTCGCTAGTCTCATAGTGTATGGTGTTAACACAAATGCAGTAATAAACGCTAGCAAAAATGCAATTGCTATATCTCCCCACATAGCTTGTCCTCCTTTTTGCTTAGTGTATTACTTCTATTGGATATTCCATAAATAATCCACTTTCTATAACACCAGTAATAGATTTTATATCTTCTTCTAGTGCATCATATATCTCTACAAATTCTGTATCTAATATAACATTATTATTTTCTGTAAACACTGGGCCGTCTTTTTTTTCGGCTTTTCTTAATACAGCCTCCGTTGCTCCTATGTCTAGTAATGCTTCTCTTACACTGCTAACTGCTTCTGGATAAACTTCAATTGGAATTGGCATTACTTTATTTAATTCATCCACTAATTTTGAATCATCAACTAAAATATATGTAATTCCTGCATTTACCATATTTAGTTTTTCTTTGAATAAAGCTGCTCCTCTACCTTTTATAATCCAATTGTTGTTTTTGTCAACCTCATCTGCTCCATCAAAAGCCCAGTCTGGTCGTTTTTCTAATATACTTACTGTTGGAATGTTTAAACTATGGCATAATGCTTTTATTTCATAAGAAGTAGGGATTGCAGTAATATGCAATTCCTCTTCTTCAATTCTTTTAGCTATTTCTTTAATAGCTAAATATGATGTAGAACCTGAGCCAAAGCCTATTACATCTCCATCTTTAACTTTTTGAGCTATTTCTTTTGCTATTTTTTCTTTTTGTTCTTGGTTTGATATATTAGTTGGCTCAATTTCTTTTAAATTACTATTCATCCATTCCATAATTTTTCTCCTTAAACTTATTTTGCTTTTCCAATGTAGTAATTTTTCTTTCCTCTTTTTACAACAATGTATGTATTTTCTATAAACATATTTTGATCAATTGTTTTTTCTAGGTCTGTTACTTTTTCTCCATTTATAGAAATTGCACCTGATGAAATAAATTCTCTTGCTTCTCTCTTGCTTGATGCTATTCCCATATTTACAGCAAAGTCAACAATATTTGTATTTAGTTCAACTTCTTTGACTTCTTGTCCTTTAAATAACTCTTCAATATCTCTTTTAGATAGGTCATTGAATTTATTGTTAAATAAGTGATCTGCTAAATTTACTGCCTTTTCATATTCTTCTTTTCCATGTAAGAAAGTGATTATCTCTCTTGCTAAAGCTTTGTGTGCTTCTCTTAATTCTGGATGTTCTTTATTTTTTCTGTCCAATTCTTCAATTTCTTCTCTTGATAAGAATGTGTAGATTTTTAGGTAGTCTATAACCATTACATCTTCAACATTTACAAAGAATTGATATAATTCATAGCTTGAAGTTTTTTCTTTATCTAGCCATAATGCATTTCCCTCGCTCTTTCCAAATTTATTACCTTGTGAATCTGTTACAAGTGGCATTGTAAATCCATATACTTCGTCACCTGTTGATTTTCTTATTAAATCTATACCAGCTGTGATATTTCCCCATTGGTCTGAACCAGCACATTGTAAATCTACATTGTTATGCTCATGTAAGTATTTGAAATCAAGAGCTTGTAGTATCATGTATGAGAATTCTGTGTATGTAATACCTGCATCTAGTCTTCTTCTTACTATGTCTTTATCTAGCATATAGTTAATATTAAAGAATTTACCGTAATCTCTTAAGAAGTCTAATGTATTTATATCTTTAATCCAGTCATAGTTATTTACAACATCAAATCCAAATAGTTTTTGTACCTGTTTTGTTAGCCCTTCAATATTTTTATTTACAGCTTCTTTTGAAATCATTGCTCTTTCTTTTGTAGGTCTTGGGTCTCCTATTAATCCTGTCCCTCCGCCTACTAATAAGTATGGATGATGTCCTGCATCTTTTAATCTTTTTGAAATTAAGAAACTTGATAAATGTCCAACGTGTAAGCTATCTGCTGTTGGGTCTGTTCCTATGTAAAAAGACATTCCTCCTTTATTTAATTTTTCTTCTAATTCTGGGCTTGATATATCTTTTATAAGCCCTCTCCATTTTAAATCTTCAAAAACTGTCATTTTATTATCCTCCTATTTTCTAACAATTACTTTTTTCTGAAAAGGTGACCTTTGACTCCGTTTCAAAAGTTACCCATTTTTTTCTGGTAACTGGTTTATTCCATTTACTGCTTCTTGTAAGCCTAATTCTTCTTTTATTTTAGTTGTCGATACTCCTTCTGTTCTTGGTAGATATACAACCTCACAATAGTCTTTTAAATAGTCAAATTTATCGCTTCCTGCCCAGTCACTTCCCATAACTACTATATCAACATCATATTTTTGTACATCAGATATTTTTTGTTCCCAGTTTTCTTCTGGTATAACTAAATCTACATATCTAATTGCTTCTAACATTTTCTTTCTTGTTTCATAGTTGTGATATGCTTTTTTTCCTTTACCTGCATTAAATTCATCTGTTGAAACTGCTACTATTAAATAATCTCCTAAAGCTTTTGCTCTTTGTAATAGTCTAATATGTCCATAATGTAATAAATCGAATGTTCCATAAGTTAAAATTCTTTTCATTTTTATTTCCTCCTAAAAATTATTTTATATATTTAATATAAAGTTGACTAAGTCCTCTCCATTATTTAAATAACTAAATTTTTCTTTTACATTTTTATATTCTTGAGTATTTATATTATAATTTAATATTGCTTTTCCTAGTTCTTCTTCTGTATAACTAACAAATGGTAATAAATCTTTCCATATAGATTCATAAACGCCTCTTGATTTTTGATATTTTTCAAAATCATTTGCTAATAGTACAACTGGTAAATCAATTGCAAAAGCATCAAATATAACTGATGAATAATCACTAATTAAATAATCTCCTATTAGTAAAAGCTCTTGTGTTTCTGTAGTTACATTTGTAATTGAATCTTTATTCTTGTTATTTAAGAACACATGATTTTTTGAAACAATAACATAATCATTTCCAACTGTACTTTTTATTTTATCCATGTTTGGAAAATAATCATAATCTATTTCTTCTTCGCTTCTTCCATAATTATAATCTCTCCATGTTGGAAGATATAATATTACTTTTTTATCTTCTGGTATTCCAGCTTTTCTCTTTATTTCTTGTTTCAACTGCTCATTGTTCTTGTTTTCTATTAAGTATTTTACTCTTGGATATCCATAGTCTAAAACTTTATCTTTTTCTAATAAACATGATGATTTAAAATATGGATAAATGTTTTCATTATCTATTAAAAAATAATCCCATTTATTTATTTCAATAAGTTTTTCTATTTGGTGCCATGGATTTACTTTTGCAATTTCTGCTTCATCAGAATCAAGTAGCATTCTTTTTAATGGTGATCCATGCCATAATTGAATCCAAACAGTATCTTTTGATTTTATCCATGTTTTTTCTGTCCAAGTTTCAAATACAATTATTTTAGATTGATAAAATATTTCATACATTTCTTTTGACTCTGGTTCAATTCTATACTTTTTATCTACTTTCTCATCAGTTGTAACAAAGTATAAATCTTCAGTTCTCTTCTTCAATAATTCTTCAAATAAATATCTAGAATTTCCTGTATATCTATAATCAAATCCCATAAACAATATAGCTTTTTTCTCTTTGTTTTCTTGGATAGATTTTTTATATGCCGTTAGGTTATATTCTATTCTGTTGTCCATAACTTCTCCTTCCTATATAGTTTTTATGAATTTTTCTACTGTTCTTTTTGCTGCTTGTCCATCATCTAAATAATTAAATTTATCATTAAATTTTTTGTACTTTTCGTTATATTCAAAAGTTTTTGTATGTCTTATTGCATTTATTAGTTCATCTTCTGTTTTTGTTATTTCTCCTGGTAATTCGTCAAGGTCAATGTAGAAACCTCTCATCTCATCTTTATATTCTTCAAAATCATACATATAAAATAACATAGGTCTTTTTAAATTTGCATAATCAAAAAATACACTTGAATAATCCGTTATTAAAATATCACTAACAACATAAGTTTCATTTACATCATCTAAGTCAGATACATTATATATAAATCCTTTATATTTTTCAAAGTCAAATGAATTTGAAACAAAATAATGTGCTCTAAACAATATTATATATTCATCCTGAAGTTCTTTTTGAAGTTTATCAAAGTCCACTTCTGTTTTGTATGTATATCCTACTCCAGCTTGATGTTGATTGTCTCTCCATGTTGGAGCATATAATATTATTTTTTTGTTTATACCATCAATACCTAGTTTTTGCTTTATTCTTTTTACATCATCTTCTGTGTAATTATATAAAAAGTCATTTCTAGGGTATCCTTGTTCTATTATACAATTTTCTTTATGTACCTCTTTTAAATTAAAAGCTGAACACAATTTTTCTGAAGTAAATTTAGAAGGTGAAACCATATAATTAAGTTTTTTTGCTTCAATTAAGTATTTATGTTGCATTTCCTTTAAAGTATTTAATGCATTATCTGTTTTTTGTAAGTCAAATCCTAATCTTTTTAATGGTGTTCCATGCCAGCATTGCACATATACTTGGTTTTTCTTTGGATATATATAATCATATACTCTATGGTTAGTTACCCAATACTTTGCTATTGTCAAATACTTTTCATAGCTTTTTGAACCTTGTTTAACAATTATTGTGTCTTCACATTCCAAATCTTTATGATTCTCTGGCTCTGAAAATGCCCACACAAATTTATAGTTTTTAAATTTAGGATTATTCTTCATATATAAGTATATAGCTTTAGGACTGTCTGTATAATATTTTCCATTAAAACTACTGAAAAATACCATATTTTCATCTATCTTCTTGCCAATTCCTCTAAACTTATATCTTATATACTTATATGTGTTTAACACGCCTCTAGAAATTTTTCTAAAGAATAAATTTTTTTTTGCTAAATTTGTTAATATAGCTTTAATTTTTTTCTTCACTTACTTCCTCCAAAAATACATTTATTACTATTTTAATTTTTAAATTAATTTATCGAAATCTTCTACTTTTTCAATCTTTTCTACTAATCTTATATTATTGTCTTGTCCGCAATATTTTTTTATCATATCAAATGTTTCTTGGTTTTCAACAGCTATACAGTCTAGTTTATTATATACTTGAGCATTAATATTTTTATTAAAACTATTTTTATTTTTTACATACAATATTTTTTTACATTCAAATACTGATAATTGATATAGTTTTTTGTAGTCAACTTCTCCATAAAAAATTACTGCTTTTAAATTAATGCCACCATATATTCTAGCAATTTCTGTTTTGTTAATTTGATCATATCTTTTTCTAAAAGTATTATATAGTTTTTTCTTTTTACCTAATAATTTAACAAGTAATATATCAAATTCACTTGCATTTGTATTAACTCCTAGTTGTCCATAAAATTTGACTTTTTTTGCAATTTTCTTAAATATGTTTTTATTTGGCCTTAAATTTTTAGTTATATAAGAAATATAATAATTATACTTATTTGACTCAGAGCTATTTTCTATTAGCTTTACAAAGTTTTTAGTATTACTATCTGGTTTAAAATCACCTGCATATAACAAAACATTTTCTTTATTTTCTTTTGGCATATCTAATATCTTAATTTCATTTTGTTTATTTAATATAACCTTCTCGCAAATCAATTTTGACATATCTTTTCTTTCATATTGACAAAATCTGTTTAGAAATTCTGATATATCATATTGAGTATTTGTAGAATTGATTTCCTTAATTAAGTCATCTACATTTTCTACTTTTGGAAATGGTAATTCTGCAAATGGAAGGTATACTCCTCTATCCGCAAAGTACTCCTTTTCATCATAGGCAAATAAAATAACTTTTTTATTTGTTACAGCAAAATCAAAGAATACACTTGAGTAATCTGTTATTAATATATCACATATACTTAAGAAGTCATAAGTTTCCTTTTCTTTAGGAAATAGCCTAACATTAGAGTATTTGCTTATATCTATCATGTTTCCTATATATGGGTGCATGTTAATATATAAAATTTGATTTTCTGTTAATTTCTCGCTTATTTCCTTTATATGTTCTTCTGCTATTTTAATTTGATTTTCTATATCAATACTTCTAACAGAGCCTCTCCATGTTGGCATATACGCAATTAGTGTTTTTTCTTCTAGATGGTATTGTTCTTTTACTTTTTCAGCATCATCTCTTAAAAATACTTCATTCCTTGGATATCCACAAAGCATAATTTTATTTTTTGCTATTCCATTTAACATATAATCTCTAATCATAATATCTTTCATATATTCGCTTGGATATAACAAATAGTCTGCTTCAATAAAGTTCTTTTGAACATTTGCAATATCAAAGAAATCATTTTCTGTACTTTTGCCTAAAGTTTTAAGTGGTGTACCATGCCAAGTATTTAAATATACTTGTTCTTTTCTTTTTATAAAATATGTTGGCATACTTGTGTCTGTAAATAAATACTTAGCTCTAGCTAGGATTTTTGAGAATTTTCTTGTTCTACTTTTTACAAATTTCACTCTACTTAAAATATTATAGTTTTTCAATAATTTAGTAAACTTATCTTTATTATTTGTACTATATCCTATATAGATTTTATAATCTTTGTATAAATCATTTGTTGCTAGTTCTTTTACAATATAAAACATATTTCCATTTAAGTTGTTTCCTTGTTGTGGATATATAAATATTTTTTTATCATCTATTGGCTTTTTATAATGTCTCTTGTATACAGCACCTGGTCTGATAAATGAAGCAAATGTAAATAATTTTTTCAATCTTCTATTTATATCTGTGATGTTACATCCTATTATTGTGCATAGCTTCCAATATAATTTTGAAGTATATACTTTTTTGTTTCTGTTTTGTAATTCAAAATACATATTTTCTTTCCAATCAGGAAAGGTTTTATTTAGAAAAGTAAATGCTTGGTTAATATATTTTAGTTTTAACTTTTTTTCTCTTGCATATGTTTTCTTTTCTAATATAACATAGATGTGCTTTAATATTACATATAATATAGCATCCTTAAGTTCTTCATATTTTCCAATTTCAGTATAATATTCTATTAACTTTTCAGTAACTTTAAATATGTCAAATCTTTTTTCAGTTAAGTATTGTGTCAAAGATCCTTCTCGTGAAACAATATAATAATACATGTTGTCTTCAATTCTTGAAATTTTATTTGCTTTAGAAAAAGCTTTATAAGTAAATAATAAATCCTCATAAATTCTTAAGTCATTTTCAAATTTAATATTGTTATTTTTAATAATATCTGCTTTAAATATTTTGTTCCACAAATATGGAACTTCATCAAATAACAATTTTTCTTCATAAATACTTTTATTAAAAACATTGTCCTTATTGATTCTTTGATTTCCAAATCTTTTTGGACTAAACTTATTTACTTCTTCTTGTACCCTATAATAATTACAGCAAACTATTTCAGCATTTTCTTCTATTGCTTTGTTATATAGTTTTTCATACATATCTTCTTCAACATAGTCATCACTGTCTACAAAGCCGATGTACTCTCCTGTAACATGTTCTAATGCATAATTTCTTGCTTTTGCAGCTCCACCATTTACGGTTTCAAAAGCTTTTATTTTTTCAGGATATTTTTCTTTAAATTCATTTATAATTTCCTGTGATTTATCTTTGCTTCCATCATTTACAAGTATAACTTCTATATCAGTTAAAGTTTGATTTACTAATGAGTTTAAGCACCTTTTTAAATATTTCTCAACATTATATACTGGTACAATAATACTTACCTTTTTCACTCTATACTCCTTTTACTCTTCTTTTTATATTTTCTACAATTCTTTTAGAATTTTCTGTATCCAAAGTTTCTATATATTTAGACTTAAACTTTTCATATTCTTCATAAGGATAGTTTCCATTTTCTATTATAGAAATAATATCTGTTATATCGTTAAATGTAACATGTTTCATTTCTTCATTTAAATTAACATTAAGTCCTCTATTTTCTTTATATTCGTCTAAATCATATACATAGAAAAATATTGGTTTATTCACAACAGCTGCTTCAAAAGCAATTGCTGAGTAATCAGTTATAACATAATCAGCTATTTTAATTAAGTCAAAAGTATTATATTTTGAATCAATAATATATTTACTATCTACTACTGTTCTTTCTAGTGGATGTAGTCTAATAATCAAGTTATATTTTGTTTCATCTATTTCATTAATAATTTTTTCTACTAATGTACTTTCTCCTTTTCTAAAAGTTGGAACATATAATATGTTCTGCTTTTCTCTTAATTTTGGATATTCTTCTAATAAGTTTTCAACTTTTTCATTTATTTGATTATTTTTTCCTAATAAGTAATCTATTCTAGGCATACCTAAAACAAGTATTTTTTCTTTTTCTATTCCAAATGCTTCAGCATAAAACTCTTTTGTTGCTTTGCTTGCACATGTAACAAATGTATAATTTTTGTGCATTTTCATTATGTCTGCTACAATCGAATTACTACCTTCTTTTTGATCTACAACTTGTTTTCCAAATTTCTTTATTGCTCCAAGCGCATGCCATATTTGAACAATTACTAACCTTTTTTTATGTTTTAATGCACTTACTGGAATTACATACCCTTCTACTATGCATACATTTGATGTAGATATATGGTACATACATTTTATAATATAAAAGCAGTATCCTATTCTTTTCCATATGTTTTTAGGGATTTTTTTACATAGTATTTTTACCTGAGTATTTGGATTACTTCTTAACATCTCATCTCTTAATACCTTGAAATCAATACTTGGTTCATTTGATTGTCTACTTATCATAAGAACCTTATTTGATTTTATAGGAAATAGTTTTATAAAAAAATATATAAAACTCATCATACCTCTCAAAGTATATAAGCCACATTTTAAAATAAAATTTTTCATTTATCTTTTCCTTATTTTATTGAATTATTATACATTTCTACTGCCTCTGTTATATCACCATCAAATTTGATAACACCATTTTCCATTACCATGCCTCTTTTGCAAAATTCTTTTGCAACTCCTGTTGCATGTGTTACAAATAATAATGTAACATTTTCATTTTTTATAATTTCATTTACTTTTTTTATACACTTATTTTTGAAAGATTCATCTCCAACACTTAATGCCTCATCTACAATCAAAATTTCTGGTCGTATATTAACATTTATTGAAAATCCTAATCTAGCTTTCATACCACTTGAATACGTTCTTACAGGTTGATCTATATAGTCGCCTAATTGTGCAAATTCTATAATAACAGGCTCCAGCTCTTTTATTTCTTCTGTATCTAGTCCCAATAGCTGACCTTTCAAATAAATATTCTCTCTTCCTGTAAATTCTGGATCAAAACCTGATGTTAATTCAAGAAGTGCACTTACTCTACCTTTTACAATTATTTCTCCTGTTGTTGGAAAAGCTACCTCTGTAATCATTTTTAATATTGTCGATTTTCCTGCCCCATTTCTTCCAAAAAGAGCAACTGAATCTCCTCTATTAATTTTAAACGACACATTATTTACTGCTTTTTTTTCCTTATATGGTGTTTTCTTCCAGATAATTGCTTTAAGTCTTTGTTTGTCACTTTTATATAGTTTGTATATTTTAGTAACATTTTTGAATTCAATTACTGTTTCGCTCATTGTCTCCTCCTAGTTTATAATACATCTGGTATATCTTTCCTTAGTTTCTTATATGTTGCAATTGCTAAAATTAACAAAATAGCTGTTATTATTAAAAAATATATAAGTCTTTTAGGTTGTTCCCAAAACCATATCTTGTTTATAAAGCAATTTCTAAAACCATTTACTAAAAATGTAACAGGATTTAAATTTAAAAGTTTTTTTACAGTTACATTATGTATAGTTTCTGGGTTCCACATAATTCCTGATAGCCAGAATAAAGCTGTTATAAAAGATTTTACTAAATTACTGTAATCCTTACTAATTACTCCTAATAGTGAAGAAAATAGTCCCCAAAAGTTCAAAAATAAAAATGCTAATAACATATATACTGGTAATTGTAGTATATATATATCTGGCATATATCCCAATACCATAAATATTATAATTACTATTGCAATTAATAACACATGAATCGAAAATTTCGATATGTTTATAAATGTTGGTATTGTTGCAACTGGGAATTTCATTTTAGTTACTAAATAACTATACTTTCTAATACATTCTGTTCCACCTGTAATCATTTCACTAATATAAAACCATGGAACAACACCTGCTATTATCCACAAAAAGTATGGGAATCCATTAACCGATTTTCCTGCTCTCAATCCAATTGTAAAAGCAAACCAATAAACAAATATAGTTACTGCTGGTTTGATAATAGCCCACATCCAACCTAAAGCCGCACCTCTATATGTTTTAACTAAATCTGCTTTTGCAAGTTTAAATATTTGATTTTTATAACTTATATGTTCTTTTATAATTTGCACTAAAGTACTCATTTTTACTCCTATTGTTTAAATTATTTTTTCTCTCCATACTATATCACAAAATAATTTTTTTCTCAATAAAAAAGCTTATTTTATTGCATATTTTTATGAAAATTTGCCATAATAACAAATGAAAGTTTAATTTTATGGAGTAGTTATGAAAAAATATATTTTACCTATAATAATTTTAATTGCTTTTATAGTATTAATAGCATATTTCTATTTTAATAAATTTAATTTTAAAGACGAAATTGACTATACTGCCAACAGGACAGGTATTGAATTAGAAAACAATTCTATTTTAGATAATGATATTTCAAGCAAACCTATTATTACCGAAGAAGAAATTTCTAGTTTTTCAACTAAAATAATAGATGATGATGACAATCGTGATACAAATATACGTATTACTTGTAATGAGATAAATGGTACTATAGTAAAAAATGGTGAAGAATTTTCTTTTAATGAATCAGCAGGAAATCCGACTCCTGACAGAGGGTATAAAAAAGCTGGAGTATTTATAGATGGTGAATTAAAAAAAGGATATGGTGGTGGAAATTGCCAAGTTAGTACGACTATATATAATGCAGTAAATAAAATAGATGGTATCAAAGTTACTGAAAGACATGAACATGAAAAAGAAGTTGGATATATAGAGATGGGTAAAGATTCAACTGTTGTTTATGATGGATTAGATTTAAAGTTTGAAAATAACACTGGTTATAATATAAAGCTTTATGCAGAATTGAGTGATAAAAAAATAAAGGTTAAAGTTAATAAATTGAAATAAGACGAGGAATATATCCCCGTCTTTATATTTTATTCTACTGGAACTACTGCACGCACTCCATAGCTACGCTCGTTAGCGCCTCCGTCACATCCCCATAAATAGCTACGTCCTACATCACCATCAGAATATACAACTCGCATTCCAAAGCCTGCATATTCAGCACTTGCGCCTATATGTAATGATGCAAGCCAGTAACTACAGTTTGCCGAATCAGCTGCATTTCTAAATAGTAATTTATACGCTTTACTTGTTGTCGCTATTCCCACTGTTGTTCCACTGCTACTTGTTGTTAATGTATTCGGATAATAGTAATAGTACGCATTTCCTTTTACTGGATTTCCATTTGTTACTCCAAGTGCTGTTGCTAGCCCATGTGCTCCTGCATATGCTGCATTTGTTCCTGTCGCTGTCGAACTTTGATTTGATGTATCATTATCATAATAATACTTATTTTCACTTGTTATGCTTATTGTTTTATGTTCTGGCGTATATCCTGTTACCCTATTTACATCTTCTACTTTTATACTTCTTGCATTTTTTCCATATGCTACACACATCTGGTTTAATTTTTCTATTCCATTTTTGTAACCAGCAGGGTAGCTTGTTGTTCCATCTCCACTTATTCCTTTTAATCCTAAAGTCCCTACATCAATTGTAGACATTATTAAAAGTTTTCCTTTCTCTGCTCCTAATACCTTCCATTTTCCTGTGTATCCTGAAACTCCACAGTCATATGTATAGTCATCTCCTACATTATATGTTTTAGTTCCACTTTTCATTTTTTTAGTAACTACTGTTTTATTTTGTACCCATGGATTCATTATTTCATCTAGCTCATTAATCATATTATTTACTTGTTCAGAATTTTCTTCTATTGTAGCATTTGCACTTTCTGCAAATTGATTACTTTTATCCCATAACCCTTCATCACTAAATACTTCTGCTATTGTTACACCTGCCAATATTAATAGCACCGCAATTGTAATTACTAAAGCTATAAGTGTGACACCATTATCATTTTTAATCTTATTTCTATTTATCATTTATACTTCTCCTTATCTTTAGATTTTTCTAGTTATTTTATATCATGTTCAAAATAAAAAGTAAATGGATAATATTTAATCTATAGGAACTACTGCGCGAACATTACCAAGACCAATATAGCCATTGCCATCCCTTGAGGTCCACAAATAATGGATGGTCACCGCTCCACCAGCAACTCGACGCAAACCCAGGCCCGCCATTTCAGTGCCAACACTTACATATGAAGACGCAAGCATATAGCTACATTCTTCTGAATCATCTGCTTTCCTAAATAATAATTTATATGCTTTTGAACTTTTTCCTATTCCTACTGTTGCTCCGGCACTAGTTCCCGTTAAAGTGTTCGGATAATAACTATACAAGGTATTTCCTTTTACTGGATTACCATTTGTTATTTCAAGTGCTTTTGCTAATCCATATGTTCCTGCATATGCTGCATTTGTTCCTGTCACTGTTGTACTTTGGTTTGATGTATCACCATCATAATAATATTTGTTTTCACTTGTTATGCTTATTGTTTTATGTTTCGGAACATATCCTGTTACCCTATTTATATCTTCAACTGTTATACTTCTTGCATTTCTTCCATATGGTTCACACATTTCATTTAATTTCTCTATTCCATTTGTATATCCAGCCGGATAACTTGTCGTTCCATCTCCTTTTATTCCTTTTAATCCCAGAGTTCCTACATCCACTGTTGACATTATTAAAAGCTTACCATTTTCAGCCCCTAATACTTTCCAAGCACCTGTATATCCTTCAACTCCGCAATCATATGTATAGTTGTCTCCAACATTTAGTGTTACTGTCCCACTTTTTAATTTCTTAGTCACTTCTGTTTTATTTTGTACCCATGGGTTCATTACATAATCCAACTCATTAGTCATATTATTTAATTCTTGTGTATTCCCTTCTATAGATGTATTTGCACTTTCAGATAACTCATTAGTCCTACTCAATATTCCACTATCGTCCGTAATTGCTGTTATTGAAACACCTGCTAGTATTAAAAGTACCGCAATTGTAATTACCAAAGCTATAAGTGTAACACCCTTATCGCTTTTGCTTCTATTTAACATTCCTCTTTCTCCTTATCTTTAGATTCTCTCAATTATTTTATAGCATATTTCTAATAAAAAGTAAATGGAAGAATTTGAATTTCAAAAAATGTAATAGAACTGTAACATTTTTAGTTTATATATCATAAATCCTTCCTTTTCAAAATACAATTTATTAACTAATATTATGGAGGTTAATTATGTTGAAATATAAATGTAATTTACTTAAAATTATCTGTATCTTTATTATTGCAATTTTTCTATTTCCAACTATCTGTATTGCAAGTGAGTCTATATACACTTGGTCCAACAATGCAAAACCTTTGACTGAGACTATTCCAACAAATGCTACTACAAGTTTAAGTTTAAATGTTGGTAGTGCAGTTTTAATCGAACAAAATTCAGGGCAGGTTTTATATAACCAAAATATGCACGAAAAACTAAGACCTGCAAGTGTGACAAAAGTAATGACAATTTTACTTATCATGGAAGCAATTGATTCTGGAAAACTTTCATATACTGACAAAATTCCCTGCAGTGAAAAAGCTGCTGGTATGGGTGGCTCTCAAATATGGCTAGATGTTAGAGAAGAATTAACAGTTGATGAAATGCTAAAAGCAATTTGTGTCGTTTCTGCTAATGACTGTACTGTTGCTATGGCTGAATATTTAGCTGGCTCTGAGGAGGCTTTTGTTAACCAAATGAATGCCAAAGCTAAAGAACTTGGAATGAATGACACAACTTTTAAGAATTGCCATGGTATTGATGAAGATGGTCATGTAACTTCTGCATATGATATCGCTTTAATGTCTAGAGAATTGTTAACTAAGCATCCTTCAATTACTAAATACACCACGATTTATATGGACAGTTTAAGAGATGGCAAGTCTTCTTTAGTAAACACGAATAAATTAGTTAGAAATTATAAAGGAGCAACTGGTTTGAAAACTGGTTCTACATCTGTTGCTTTATATAATTTATCTGCAAGTGCAACTAGAAATGATCTGTCCTTAATTGCTGTTATTATGAAAGCTCCTACAAGCCCTATTCGTTTTGCAGAGTCTCAAAAGTTACTAGATTATGGTTTTAATAATTTCGAGTATAAAAAGCTTGCAAATAAAAATGATTTAATAAAAGAAATCTCTGTTGACAAAGGAATTGAAAATAGTGTTAATGCAATACTCGAAAATGATAGTGGAGTTCTAATTCAAAAAGGTCAAAATAAAGATATTGTTCAATCTGTTCAACTTACAGATAGTATAAACGCACCCGTTTATGCAGGTCAAGTTTTAGGTAATGTTACTTACAGTTTGAATGGTAACGAAATTGGAAAGGTAAATATTGTTGCTGAAAAATCTGTAGGAAAGAATACGGCTTTTAATATGATTGAGCACGTGTTTTTCAATTGGCTTTCGCTATTGAGATATTCTAAATAATTTTTTATTAATTGTTCGTACTATGTAATGTTAAAAGAAAGCGCCAGTCCGCGTAAGGTGGAGCGAAGCGTAACAGTTGGAGAGTTCCAACCGATAGTGTCCAAAAACAAATTTATTTGTTTTTGTGACATTCAAGGGAAGGAAGCTCGACACCAAGGACCAGCGATTTTAACATTACATAGTACATATCTCGTATTTAAAATTTTTTAGGAGAAAACGTGTATGTCGTCAATATCTATTCCAATTGAAAACAAAAGAAAAAGCAAAGTAAAAATTTGGGTATATTCCATTAAAAGAAACGGATTGGCTATTGTCTTTTGCCTGTTTTGTTTTGGGTTAGTCTTATTTTCCAAAACTAATTTAACAGCGGCTAAAAATGGACTAATTTTGTGGGCAACCGCTGTTGTGCCTTCTTTATTTCCATTTTTTGTGTCCACAGAATTACTCAGTTATACAAGTGTTATAAAACATTTAGGCAAATGGCTAAATCCAATAATGAGGCCATTATTTAATGTTCCCGGTGAAGGTGCTTTTGCTTTTCTAATGGGACTAATTAGTGGATATCCTGTTGGAGCAAAAATTGTTTCTAATTTTATGGAACAAGGTATTGTTACCAAACAAGAAGCTGAGAGATTACTTGCTTTTACCAATAATTCTGGTCCACTATTTATTATTGGTACTGTTGGTATAACTTTGTTTGGTAGTACCACTATCGGCTTACTTTTATTTGTTACTCATATGCTTGCTTGCATTACAGTAGGAATAGTTTTACGTTTCTTTGATAAGAGTAGTACTATTTGTAACAACTATCATTACAATTATTCAAATAAATCTGTATCCATTTCATCACTTGGAGAAGTGTTAGGAAAAAGCATTACAAACTCTATATCTACTATTTTAATGATTGGTGGCTTTGTAGTTATATTTTCTGTAGTTATATCTATATTAAATCAAAGTGGAATTTTAAGTGGTATATCTTTAATGCTCTCACCTATCCTTCGCTCTGTAGGCTTTCCTGCAGAACTAATAAAGCCTGTCTTAGCCGGAATTGTTGAACTTACAAATGGTGTTAGTTTAGTAGCAAATACACACATAAAGGCAATATCAGTAAACATTGTATCATCCAGCTTTTTGTTAGGGTTTGGTGGAATTTCTGTACTATTACAAGTTTTTAGTATTATTAGTAAAGCAGGACTTTCTATAAAAACATATGCCATTGGTAAGCTGTTGCAAGGTATATTCGCTGCAGTTTATACATATATTGCAATATGTATAGTTCCATATTTGCAATTTAATTTACCTATTTAAGATTATCGAAGGGAGTTTTATTTTATGGATAAAAATGATTCTAATTTTAATTTTCCACCTTATATGAATTATGATATTGGTTGCGACCCTATTATTGGAGACCCTAATATGTTTAATCCATGTATGCAATATGAGCAGGCATATATGTATTATAGATATATGACACAACAAATTGAATATAAGATAAAATGCAAAGAATATGAAAAAATGTGCAATTCTCGTTCTGAAAGAAAAATAGAATAAAAAAATCCGTGTGACATAATGCCACACGGATTTTTTCCTTAATCCTGGGATGTTAAAAAAATTTTCACACTATCTTTGACAAGCTCTTAACAAATCGTATTTAATTCATTTTTTCTGGTTCATTGAACCAGTGTTTAATGCTACTTTACATAAAGTAGCGGGCGTAGACCATAAGAGCTGGTACTGTAAGTCGTGGTACTTAAGTAGCGGTTAGACGTGTATTGGAGGGTTTGGCCATTAGCTGCGCGGTAATACCCTCCACGAATAACACAAGGGTAGAAGGTGCTATTGCCAGAATCAGTAGAGTATTCTGTTGTCCATTCAGCTGCATTTCCTGACATGTCCCATATATTGCAATATTGGTCAGTACTTATTCCTGTACTTTCTTGTCCATTAGTTGGTCCCTTATTTTTACTTGCATAACTACTTGCATCTTCTCCTGTTGAATATGTTTGTATAAATATTATTGCAGTATCCCATGCATAACTATTTACTAAATCACTTGCATATACTAATTCATTATTTTCTTTTACTTCTCCATATATTTCTCTTGCTAATTCTGCTGCATTTAATTGTGTTATATCTGTTAATACAGTTTTGTCATATTTTGACTCTATTTTGTTTGTTGTTGTATTTTTACTTGCCTCAAATCTCGCTATATAATATCCTCCATTTGTTAATGTTGTTGATATGAATTCTGCTAGGTTTCTTGCTGTTGTGTTTTTTGATGAACTACTCGAAATTCTTGATGTACTTAATTCTTTATAATAAGTATTTATTGTAACTTCTTGTGTACAATTTTCTACCGATGCAACTTGAACTGGCTGTCCTGAAGCTACTGCTCCATTTGTCATTTTAAAATTGCTATATCTTCCGAGTGTTATTGTACTTGTTGTTCCTTTTGAATCTCCCGATTTATTATTTATTATTCCAACTGGTACCCATACAAATTGATTTCCTGCTGTTCCTGTTTGTGTATCTTCTATTACTATTCCATCTTGTACTGCTGGAATATTATCTCCA
>ULQL01041183.1_pt1 | contig 167194 bp, 243 predicted proteins | sample 1954411 | NCBI WGS metagenome assembly ULQL01 (sample SAMEA4835654, study PRJEB28245) | human gut metagenome | biome: gut microbiome; material: fecal sample | place: Denmark | collected 2008 | reverse complement strand
TTTGAGTAGTTGTATCTTTTAACCCTTGTAAGCTCACTTGCTTGTCCGTTCCATAATTAGCTATAACGTCACCAAATGATTTAACAGTGGTGGCTGTAAATGTATTATTAACATACATTGGTTTGGTAAAAGAAATGTCATCAAGATCTGTATTTATATTTAGCGTATTTGTTGTACCATCTGCACTACTTCCGCTAACCTTGAGTATGTCGGCTGTATCTCTCTTTCCTCCACAATATCCATTAAAAATGAATGCTTGTCCTGCATCTGTCGTTCCATAATATTTCGTTGCATATACTCCCGTTGTACCTGTCAAATTTGGAGCAGTGAATTCTCCAGTCGAAGGATTTGCTTGAAACTTTGTTGCAAAATATGACGTTGTTGTAGTAGCGGTAGTTTGACCAGTTGGAGCAAGTAATAACGGATAAGAAGCATTACTTGTTGTTGGTGTTTGGGTAACTTTCGTATCTGTACCCAAACTTGAAATAGTAATCTTATCGTTAGTTGCATCAGGTGTAATTGTTATATTTGAACCAGCAACAAGAGTAAGTGTATCTGTTGGGGTGTTTGCAGCAATATTGATAGAATCTACAAGTACATTGCTAAACGCATTCTGGTTAGCTTGTGCGTTACTTGGAGCATGTGCAGTTTGCGAATGGTCATAAGCAATCTTACCTCTGTCTCCACGATAAGCAGTGGAAGATGTCTCTCCTAATGCCAATGTTTCACTAATTACTACAAATGCACTGCCAGACCATCTATATGTTTTATTTGTAGATAAATCTATGTATATCTTACCAGTTTCTCCTGTGACTTTTATGGTATGAGCTGAATCGGTATAAAAATTACTACTATAATAATACCCCTCAATTACATCATCCACATATGAAGGCAACTGACTGGATGGTACTTTACCGTTTTCATCAAGTTCTGCAAGACCGTTTACACTCCCTTTAAGAGAAGTATTAAGTTTAGCATTTAATTTCGTATCCATTTCAGTCTCAGTATAATATCTGTCATCATGTGTATGTCCATTACTTGATTTGCCATCTAACTGTGTCTGAATATTACTTGTAACACCATCAATATAGTTTAATTCGGTAGTGGTTGCTGTAATACCATCTAATACATTCAATTCACTTGCAGTAGCCGTTAAATCAGAAATATTGCTTACAGTATGATTGTGTGAATTGTCATTTACACTAACATTACCAGAACTATCTACCATAATATCTGTGCCAGACTTAACAAGACCAAGTGTAGAAGAAGTAGCAACAGTAGTTTTATTGATTTTCTTTGAATCTAAATCACTTTCTGCATTTTTTGCTCTTGTCGTTTCATCAGAAATAGCTTTATCTATAGAATCTGCTTTAGTCTGTAAGTCTGTTCCATCTGTCATCTCTACAGATTCACTAGAAGTGGCATACGACAAAAGCTTATACTCACCGTCTTGCTTAACATATCTTTCGGCTTTATTAAATTTACTTGCCATAAAATCCTCCTTTCTTATAATAGTCTTGTCCAGTAATCGCCGTCCCTCTGTTCGGTTGGTGGGGTGTCAGACAAAATCTCGTAGCTCCACGAATCTGCTTTCATTAAAGCATTTTCAAGTGCAATAAACTCATTTGTAGAAGAAATTTCATCATCACTGAAAGGAGCTTTTCTGACACTTATAACGAAATTCATTGTATGTAATACTTGTTCAGAATAGCCATCAAGTAAAGCTAATTCACATTCATGTATTCCATCACAAGCCGTCATCTGGTCAGTAACATCTATCTGTACCGTTCCATCTTCAAGAACAGTACAATCGTTGATTACATACGTTCCGTCTTCTTTTTTGCACTTAATTCTCGGTTTTATTGTATTATCTACGAAATATGGTCGTCCATTATCTGCTACTTTAACAATAATTGTTCTAATATTTATGTCATTCTGCTTTACTATTACAGACACATATCTGCTTTTAGATACATCAAGAATTATATGTTTTACAATGTTTTCTAAAGCCATCATTCCAATCCTTTCGTATTTATATTAAGAAGAGTCTACTGTTCTACAGCAGACTCCTCAGATTTTTGTAATGCCTGTTCATACTCAGCTTTTTCACGTTCAGAAAATGCAACGGCATTATATTTTACTTCATTATATATATCCTTTATAACCATTTCTAATAATGTGGGATGTAACTGTACGCTATTAATTGCATTAACAATTACATCTTTCGCTTCGTTTAAAACCATAGATACTGGTTTATTAATTGTATTTATATTTTCCATAATTTCCTTTAACTCCTTTAAATTTATTTTTATTATATGCTAGTATGCCAACCATCACTTGCTAAACCGTAAATGGGTACACTACCACCGTAATCCCATACTATTAAATAAAATGTATATCCACCAACAAAACAACCATTAGGATATAAGCCAAGCGTTCTTTTTCCTTCTGCTGATCTACCTTTTAATGAACCGTCTGGTCCTATTTCCCAGTTACCAATACTGCCTGCTGAAATTGTAGTAGTCCCAGACGAATTAACGGAAAAAGCACTTCCAATAGAAAAGCTACCGCCAGTAACATAAAGCTTACTACAAACAACCTTTCCGTTATGATAAACTCTATACGGAGCAGAACCAATATTACTTGTGTCTGCACCAGCAAAGAAAGCAATTTTACCATTTCCGTCTGCAATAGTAGATGAGTTTAACATTCCACATCCTGAACCACTTGTAGAGGCGTGAATACCATTCCCGTCTATATTTAAATTACCGATTGAACCATCAGTTGAATAAATTGTACCTGTAATATGAGCACCTTTTGCAGTAATAATACCATTTTGTATATTTACATACGCAGACTTAAAATACTGTCTGATACCATCTGTTCCGATGTATGTACCCACTGTAGCAGAAGACATAGAATCTGTTCCGTTGTAAAGAGCAGAAGATTTTATTGTCCAACCACCGATTGTTCCAGAAGTAGAAGTAATTGAACCTGTAAAACTACCACTTGTTGCGGTTATTTTACCAGATATATCAACATTTGAAGCATATAACCCACCAGTTTTAGTAACACCAAAATTACTGCCAATTGCAAACCTTAAACCAGTTCTCGAAGCACCGTTAATTGTTCTTGTAAAATCAGAACTAGATATGCCTACTGCACCCGAAGCATTATTCGTTACAGATGTTCCAGAATAAATAGCAGTGGAAGAAACATTCCAACCACCGATTGTCCCACCTGTGGCTGTGATATTTTTTGTTGTAATTGTGCCTGATATATTAGCTCCTTTTGCTGTGATAATACCATTTTGTATATTGATATATGCAGTATCAGAAGCATATTGTCTGATGCCATCTGTTCCAATATAAGTACCTACTGTCTTAGATGTCATAGAAGTGGTATTGTTATATAGCGACTTATCCCCAATATTCCAACCACCGATTGTCCCACCTGCTTTTGCATTAATTTTACCTGTTAAAACCAAAACTTTCCCATCATAGGTAAGATTTTTACCTGCAAAAGAGAATGTACCATCGTTAAGGTTAATATGTGTTCCAGTAGTGGAAGAGTAGTTTTGAGAATAAATATCTCCACCTATCATTTGTGAGCCATTAATCACTCCTGCCGTCACAAAATCAGATGTAAGACCGTAATCTGTAAGTTTAACTAATACATTGTCTACATATTTATAGTAATCATGTTCTCCGAGTGCCAAAGAAACATTTTTCCAATTATCTCGTGTAAAGCACAATAAATTATGAGTGAATTTCGCTTGTTTAGGACTATAATCACCCTCAATATCATCCCACGTTTTAGCTATAAGACCTTGTTTTGTTAAACTTATTTCTTCATTAACATTATTGGTTATTGCAATATTTGCACTGTTCAATCCCTCTTTAACAAAGTCTATAATGGTATTATTAGCATCATTTCCTTTTTCAGCCTGTTTACTTACATACGAAAAATTACCAGCCATAGACTTAGCAGAACTTAGAATACTTTGTACGTCACTTACATCATCATTTACCTTTACCATGTCGCTAAACTCTACGTTCAATGTTTGAATTTCCGAGAAGTTGAGTTCATAATGGATTAATCTTAATCTGTATATATCTTTATCTACCTGAACTCTAATAAAATTACCTAGAGCAAACTTATTAACAATTACTTTAAATTCTGGCATAAGCAGAAGATTATACAGAGTAGTGGAGATACTATGTTGTCTTGTAGCAGACTTAATTAATTCCTTTTTAGCAGTTTCTATAAATTCTTTTGCTTTTGCAATTTTCCCTGCATTATCCAAACCATCTGAAATATAATTGCTGTTGCTGTATTCCTGTTCTCGCCTATAAGAACAAAATTCAGTATATAGTTCTTCTCCGAGATAATTCTCAAGATTCAATGCTTCTTGTATCGTTCTTATTTTACTGTCTATTTGTTCTCGCTGTGTTTCTAATTCGTTAATAGTAGTTTCTCTTATAATTATCTCGTTATCACAAGCAACAAGTTTATTATAGTAAGAAACATATATATCATCATAAAAATCAGCACCTTTAGCAGCTTGGTTACAATGTTGAAGTGTATCTAAAGCTGTTTGTATTGCATCCTTGAATGAATTTAATCTGTTTAAACAATATAATTTTAATGCGTCTTTGAAGTTATCCAAATTATCAATGGCTAACACATCAAATATTGAACCATCTTCATCATCAGAATTTAAGTCTATATCCTTTGCGACTTTCTGTTTGAGGAAATCTTCATAATTATCATGAACTGTTATGGTCAATTTATCTGAATAAGCTATATCTTCCGAATCGCTGTAATTGGTTACTTTAAACTTGCCAATCCATTGTCCATAATTATAACCATTTGAATCAGTTCCTTTATAAGTAAAAGTGCTTTCTGATATTTCCAATTTAACATACTGAGTTTTTACAAACACCCTTGCATAATTCTTTACCGCATTATCTACAAGACTTGTAGTTGTAGATTTTGAAAGAGTTGACACACCAATGGGAGATAAGTTTGCCACTGTTAATTTAGTAGCTTCTTGTTTTGCGATAGACTCAGTATTATTCTTATCATTACCGGCATTATCACTTCCATTTTCATCAGAGCTGTCCCCTGGCATCATACCAGACTCATAATATGAAATATTATCTGATACATCATAAAAATCTTGTACTAAGTGTTCATATTCTTCTGTATAGCTTACATATAACTTATCATATGATTCAATCTTTGAAACCAGTTCGTCCGACATATCTTCTTTTTGTTCATCGGATATGTAATACAAATAGGAAGTTCCATTCTGATTTAATTGAGTAACTATAGCGGTTATTTCATCATCGCCCGCTGTTAGTTTAAAACAATTCTTAATTGAATCCACATCGGTTTCAAATTTTACACTATCTGTCAGGTTTTCTTTATTTACAATAATAGTAGTGTCTTCCCCGAAGTAATTCAGTAAATCACTCCCACATTTAGGACAAACATTATTATAGTCACCTCTGTAACCACATTTTTTACAAGTAGTATATAAATCGTAAACAGATATGCTTCTGTCTACACTATTGAATACGAATAAACAATTAAACTGTTCTGCACATTCCCCTGTAAGAAAGTCATATATGGAAGTTCCATCTATACTAAAACTTCGTTGTAAATCCCACAGACTTTTATCCACATATTTAATTGTATAATCTTGTGCTTTGTCTTTTAATACTCTATGTAATAGGCTGGCTTTAGGATTATCTTTATTATAAAATTTGGTAATAACATAATCGTCCCTTGCAATATCCGCATCGGTATTGATTTCAGTTCCATACAAATTTCTCTGGCTTAATTCGGCTTCACAGAGGGAAGTACCTACAATGGTTTTCACTGCGTCTAACTTATCATCGTAAGATACGGTTATTTCAAAATATTCATTGAGTTCTTTAACCCATACCAATTTAAGGTCTGTAATCTTATCCCAGTTTTCTTGAATTTCTTCATCTAATTCCTTATATATTTCAAAAGATAATTCATCTGCCCCATTAAGATTTTCTTTACAATTAACTGTATCTCTTTTAACATTATTCAATTTGCAAATGTGAGTATAGTTCTTTGTAGATAAGACAAAAGTAAAATCTTCTACATTATTATTTACATCAAATTTTAATACGTTTGCACTAAATCCCATTACTTACACCTGCCTTTATATAATTCCCATTTTGCAAATAGGAGAGTAGGTAAATGTGATTTTGCATGGCATATTAACTGTGAATATATTTTCCCTAACTTCGTCCGATGTTTCATACCCATATATGTCCTTAATGTAATTACATAGTCTTGGGAAAACATAATTAAAATCATTACACAATTTAGGATGATCTGCCGAAGAGGTAATAACTTTGTTTTCCACTAAGGTAAAAATTTCTCCTGCCGTGCAATTCTTAATAGATGTCACTCTATCTTTTTCTTGAGAATTAACTAATTCAAAATTCCCTCCATTTGTTATTTCTATGGTCATAGTAGAGGGGTATACGAAACCAATTTCATCCGAAATATCATAAAATGAATGTTCTAATCCATTTGTACTAAATTTCATTGTATATTCAATATCATCATAAAAACCAAATGGGGCATCTGTCTGGAGTGTTAATTGAAGACCAATAATATCACCACCATATGTAATAGGATTTACATTGAAAGAAGCATTATAATATACTTCTGCAAGTTCTCCATCTTTATAAACTGCCCTGAATTTTTTAAACTGTTTCCTGTTAAGCCATCTCATAAGCTGGATAACTTCTTCCTGTGTGAATGAGTTGACATCAGGATTTGAACATCTATATTTACAAATCTCAAATGTTGTTGTATATACTTCGTCATATTGAGCAGACATTAACTTAAATTTATTTAATCCTGTCATGGGAACAGTATTAAATGTAACCTGACTGCCTATATTAATTGCCGAAACACCACCATCCTCTAAGATATTACACACTATACATCCATAATCAGATAGTCTCTGATTGTCATATTCAAAATCTATTAAATTCACTTATTCACCCACTTTCTTATTGTTTTTTATTACTTGTTATCGTTTTTATTCCCGTATACCGTATTCTGTATCTTGTCCAAAAATCTATTGTCCTTTTCTTTGGCTTGAACCTTCTTGGCACTTCTATTAATGCTCTTTAATACAGAATCCATATCTTTTTTATATTTTGTCCTTAAAGTTTTTATCTCTTTAAGTTTGTCTTTGTATTCACTCTGAATTTCCTTTACGTTTTCAATGAGTGCTTCATACTCAGATTTTCTGTCTTCTAATTCGTTGATTAGCTGCGTTACACGTTCATATGCTTCTTTTGGAAGAATCTTTTCCAGTTCCAAATCAACAGACAGCTTATCGTTTTCTTCCCTTAGGGTATCTTTTTCCTGTTGCAAATCATCTATAATTTTTTGCTGTAGTTTTACCTTTTTCTCTATATTCATTTCGATTCCTCATTACATAACAAGAGCCAAGTGTAGACGCATAGCCCACACTTGGCTTGTTTAATTAGTATTTATTTTTATTCAGACTGTTTTTACCCAAAGCATTTCCAAACGTCATGCTCTGCACAACCTTTTCAAAGTTTTTATCTTTAACCAGTGCATTCTTAAATTCATCATAATTTGTCACATTAGGCAGAGTAATACTCAACTGAACATCGTTATTAACCGTTTCATTTGTTGACCTATTTGCTTTAATGTTTGGAATAAGGGCTTTATTCAAGAAGTCCATAGATGCATTAAGAGGCTCTAAGTTATTGATAAGGGTTTTCCAATCGCCCATAAGTGGCAGTGGGATAATACCTTCACCTTTTTCAAAAGTATTGATTGCCAAAGAATTATCATTATTCCTACCAATAATATTTTTAAGTTCTCCGATTACACCACCTTGGTTATAGCCTTTGATTTCCCTGAACTTTTTAAGTAAAGCTACGTTCTGATTGTAACTTCCTGTATAAGCATCATTACCGATTAAGTCTTTGTAATACTTCTTTTTAGCATTAAACGACCAAGCATAATCATAAAACGCCAAAGCATCATCTATACTGGTTTTACGGTTAAGTTTATTTTTTGGATAATAGCTTTTCGCATATATGAATTTATAATCCTTGTTACCGTTAGAAGATGATGTGTTTTTAGTCGTACTTTTAGTTGTGCTAGGAGTAGAAGAAGTAGTTTTTGATGTAGATTTCTGGGTCGTACTTGACTTTGTACTATTTGTAGTAGTAGCACCATTGGAAGCGATTTCACTCTTAGCCTGTCCTGCAAGTTTATCTACCATGGTCTGTACATTTAAAGCTATACCATTAATCACCTTAAGTACACCTGAATCTTCATTTGTAAATGATTCTATAAAACTACTTACAGGGCTGCCATCAGAAAAGATTTTACTCATTTCTCCGGATATAAAGCTTCCAAGATTATCAGTCTGCTCTACGAGAGTATCTTTGATAAGTGTCGCATTTTCATTCGTCTGATTTATAATATCTTGCATAATTGCTTCAATATTATTCATACGAGCTTCAATCCATTCTTGCGTATCAGAAGACAACCTATCAAGCATCTGTTCTTGGTCACTCATCCACTTATCATATTCAGCGTCCTGTAAATCTTGTTTTGCTTCCTCAAGGTCTACTTTTATCTGTTGAATTTTAGCCTGAGTTTCTTCAGAATTATCACCTTCATATGCAGATAACTGTTTCTGGAGAGAAGATATGTTCTTTGTCTTTTCGGCAATACTTCTTTCATAGTCGTATAAATCTTTCTCAGCATCTAACTGTTCCTTACGTTTATCTATGATTTCATTCAAAGCGTCCAATAACCTGTTATAGCCTTCCTCGACCATATCTATGATAGCTTGCTGTTCATCTTTGGCAGATTTTACCATATCTCTATGAGAATCAATTAACTCGTTTCTGCGTTCAATTAACTCTGTATCGCTAGAATCTTTCGCTAACAGCTTATCAATCTCTTTGATTTCATCTGCATATTTTTGTGCTTGCTTTAAGTAAACATCGTAGTTAGTTACATGTAATCCTGCCGTAGAAATACCAGAATCATTCATTTTTCCGTAATCATCATACAAGTCTTTATTACTCATTAAGTCGATTAAATAGTCAGCTTCCTCTTGAATTCTGCCAATATACTGCTGTTTCAAATCGAATACTTTCCAATCTAAATCACGCATATTGTTGTCAAGTTCGATAAGCTGAGTATTTGCATCAATAAGAGCCTGTTCAACTTCCATGATGGAGTTCTTCATATCATACCAATCCTCGGAATATTGCTTAATATTCCCATTCGCCATAGCTTCATTAAAAGCTTTTACAAGGTCTGTTCTTTTACTTTGTAATTCGGCTATGTTCTGATTCTGCAAATTTTTTAAAGACTGATAGTATGCTTTACTTACTAAATGACCGTCAGTTTCTTGTTTACTGACTAACGAATCAAGTATTCCTGATTTACTCTCAATAAGACTGATTGCATTGTCGTAAGAAGAAGCAACCATATCAAATTTTTCTTTGAAATTATCAGCTATTTCTCCACGAATATCTTCCATAGAATCTAAAGCTTCAAGATATTTTTCGTACAGCTCTGTATACTTGTCTATCTTTTCTTGAGTCTTTTCATCTATTCCGTCTTCAATGAGAATTGCACCATTCTGGATTTTGTTTACATAATCTGCACTTAATCCTACGGAGTTGGCTTTATTAAGATAGTAGTTTGCAGCTTGTTGCTGAATACTCAGTTCTTCGGTGAGTTTTGCAGTTTCACTCTTAACAGCACCAATTCTTTCTTTCCATGTCTTGTATGTAGCACTTATTGTTTTACCTATGTTGGTAATTAATCTTTGAATTCTTGATACTTTAGTTTCAATCCAGTCAGTATTTTTCTCTGAAAGTTCTTTCTGACGATCTTCGCCGCCATTATAATCAGGAGCAGTATATGTATATTGTCCTAAACCTCCGAATAATGCTTCAATACGTTTTTTCGTATCTTCTTCGGCATGTTTATAATCTGCTTCTGTATATCTGAATCCCGTATATGCGCCAGTTTTAGCTTCATAGTCCCTCATTTCCTGCTCACGTTTAGCCATCTTTTGAGCTTCTGTATCAGCTAAACCATATGCAGTGACTAAATCTTTTAACTGTTTAATTTTTCCACTTACGTCAAGACCACTTTTATTATAATTGATTTCTGCAAGTTGAAGTTGAGCTATCTCTCCTCGACAAATATCAGAAGCATTTGCTTCTCCCAACAAAGAATTTTGCATATCAAATGACTTTGAAAGAAATTCATCCATAGTCATATTAAGTTCTTTTGTAACTGTGTTTTCAGCTTCCTTTTTTGCATTAAGCTTATTAGTTACTATTACATCAGCATTAGTAATATTATTTGCTTTTAATTTAGCAATATATTCTTCTTTATTTGCTTCTGTAAGACCTTCTAATGCGTTATTTTCTTCTATATAGTTGGCTGTTAATCTTTCTTCTACAAGAGCTTGTGCATTTGATACACCAACAGATTTAAGCTGTTTTATATACAAATCTTTATTTGTTTCATCCAGTTTTATAAGTGCATCGCTATAATTAAGATATTCACTTACAAGTTTATCAAATGCTTGTTGCATTTCCGACATACTATAAGTACCAGAACCTACTATATTAGTAAATTCTTCGAATGATTTTAAGTCTTTCCATATGTTATCAAGAGACATAATATCATTAATATCTACGAATCCTTCATCTCTTGCTTGTGTATACAAATCAGAAATAGAGGAAATTCCCTTTGTTACATTAGAAAGTTTTTCTTGTGCCGTTACAAGATTATTTATTCTTTTCGCACAATATTCTGCACTTAAACCTGTGTCGTCAATAAGCTTTTTATAGTCTTCGGTAGATTCTAATGTTTCCGGAGTTAATTCACCTGACTTTGCTAATTCAAGAAGTTTCTTTTTTGTATCAGCGAAAGTAGAAGAGTCCCAAACATCAGAGAAAAATTTGGCTTTATCGGGATTTGAATTTTTAACTTCTTCAATTTTGGCAAGTAATTCATCCCAAGATAGAAGAGTACCTTCAGGAATTTCAAGTTTGCTTGCTATATCTAAATCTTCTAATGATAATTCTCCAACTTTATCATCAAACTCATCCTTTAACTTTTCTTTGACATTATTAACCATTGTATCAACAGAAGAACTTGTACTGCCATCATCTTCTGTTTGGATACCGAAAATAAGTTTTATAACTTTTTGCGTTTCAGGAGCTAGTTCTTTTATTTGATCTAAAAACGACTGTAATTTTTCTTGATATTCATTAACTGTTATTTCACCGTTATTAAACTGTGTTTGAATACCAAACATAATTTCAATATCTTTTAAAGTTTCTCTTCCATCAGATGTTTGAAATAAGCTTAATATATTATCTTGGATGTATTGTTTTGCATCATCCCATGAAGAAAAATCTAAAGTAGACCAATCTAATCCATTAACAATATTTTGAACCGTAGATTGCATATCATCGGACATTATTTTATATGAATCTTCTGTGTTAAGCCATGCAGCAATAGAACTAGATAAAGAAGACCAATTACTTTTATTTTGAACTTGTACGTTTTGAATTTTCGTGTTCAAATCAGAAATATCTTTTTCATACTCTTTAGCTAATTCGTTAACATTACCTTTTATTATATTTTTAGCTTCTTCAATATCTTCATCAGGGCTATCAATATAAATAGAAGTTTTATATGTTAATATTTGTTTTCCATTAGAATCATACTTACCATTCCATGCTGGTTCAAAATGAAGTAAATCATATTTCAAACTTACATTATCTAATATCTTTGTATAATCAGAAATTAAACGACCATATTCCTCTGCATCGTTGGATAATATTTCAAAATATTTATCATTAAGTCCAGTTTGAAATTTTTTATTTAAATCATTAATAGTTATGGAGTCTAAACCTTGATAAAGTGCATTTCTTTTATTATATAAATTTTCTAATTCTGCATTATAATCATCAGATTTATTTTTGGCATTTTTATAAATTGTAGGCAACTTATTGACAATTTCTTGATTTTTTAAATTCCTTTCAGCTTCTATAAGGTTATTTAGAGAGTCAACTATTGTATTTACATTTCCTGATAAATCTAAAATCGCTTGTCCATTTTCATTATAATGTCTACTTAAAGTCGGAAAAACTTCTGCTAACTGATTGCTTAAATCCAAAAATTCTTTATAATCATCATCATTAAGTGATAAATTCTTTCCTGATAATTGATCTACGCTTTGTGCTAATTCAGCATATCTTTTCGCAGAATCAGATACTAATTGACTATGTGTTTTATATTCATTGTTAAGTTCATTTATTTTTTGTTTTGCATTTTCAGCCTTTTCAGCAAGTATTTCATCTTGTCTAATCCAATTAGAAATTGCAGTCACAATACCAGAAACAATGACTGAAGCACCCATAGTAATAGCAGCATTTAATGCCATTGTAGCAACTTGCAAAGCTACTGTTTTTACGGTTGCACCAACAAGAGATAAACCATACCCTAACATCCCCGCTTTAGAACCATTCAAATTGGTCAAATAATTGGAAAGATTAGAATTTGTTAAACCAATTGCATCGCAATATTCTTTTTGTTTTTGTGTGTCAGAAGAACTTATTTTATTGTATTCACCAATTGCAGAGAATACTTTTTTAAAACCAGTGATACTTCCTTGTAAGGAAATATTGTAAGATAATAATGTGGCTTCTTGTCCTTTAATTTTTGTTAAATAGTTTGCTAGAGAATCATCACATAAACTTAATATATCATTCCAACGTTCTTGTGTTAAAGAATTATCTTTGATAGACTCATTGTATAAATCAATTATAGTTTTTGCATCTGAGAACGGTTGAACTATTGCTGAATTTATATCTATACCAGAAAATATATTTTTTAATGTGTCTTGTTTGAATATCGTACTATATAATTTTTCGATTGCTTGAATATCGAAGTTGCGTTAATATATGTTTTCTGATATAATATTTTAATTAAATGTAAAAGGAGTTGATGCATTATGAATAGATGTCCAAACTGTGGAAAAATATTAAGTGAAGAAGAAAAAATTATATATAAATGTACTTCTTGTGGAAAAAAAATTGAGTCAGAAATAACCACTCAAAATTATACCGAAAATACCATTGCTAAAGTTTTAAAAATCATATCTATTATAATTTTAATATTAGGAACTATGGGTAGTTTTGCAGCATCATTTCATGATGTATATGGAAGAAGTGAATTTTCTTTTGCGACTTTCCTTATTCCTGAAACGGTAGTAGTTATAAGTGGAATTTTGTTTTTAGGGTTTAGTGAAGTTATAAAATTATTACAGGAAATCAACAATAAATTGAATAAAAGGTAGGCATCCACTATGCTAACCTAAAACAAATGTTTCGACTATACCAAGATGAATTAGGATAGAAGAGCAGTGAATGATATGTTGCTGTTCTTTTATGTTGAACGATACACCATTTCTGGAAGATCATTCAAATTATTGCAAACTTATGTTCAGACTGTACTTGTTTGGTAATTAATGGTAAAATATAATCATTAAATGATGTGTCGGAGGTATGCATATGAATAAATTATTTTGCCCATTAACCAATGGTGATTGTAACTATAATTGTGTAATGAATAACAATTGTTTTGAAGATGGCGATATACAAAATTGTATGTTAAGAAGTTCGATTGAATCAATTATATCTTTTGCAAATAGTATTTCTGTTGCAAACAAAAATATTGACAATCAGTTAGAAAGTATAAACGATAACACAGGAAGCGATCATTCGTATTCTTTTGAAATTAACAATAAACTTGATTCAATCGAAAATCTTTTAGAAAAACTTACTCAGAATAGACAGTAAAATTCTTGATTTTTCCTTCAATTACTCGAAGCAAATCAAAAGCTTGACTGTATGTAAGTTTATTTGAGGTGATTTCTGTAATTATCTTATCTGATAATGGAGAGATTACCTCTTTTTCAAATTTTTCATTTTCAAGTTGCGTTTTAACAATATTACTAATCATTTTATTTTCCTTTCATGTGAATTATATTTACCAAGCAGACTCTGATGTATCCAGACCATTTTAAAGGGATATTTAGGCGATATTTGTCGATGGATAAATACTTGTATGACTTATAACAAAAAATTACAATAATAGCGAAATCAGGGGAATTTTGGAATATATAAAATTCAATTGTGAAAAGGAGGATCGCTATGTCAAATATAATTATTGAATCAAAATATCCAACAGACCATTGCTGGCAAACAGGAAATTATACAGATGATTGTGAATGCGAGTTTTGTGAGCACAAGGAAGAATGTAGCGGATATAAAGAAGATGACGATTAAACAATAAAAAGAGCAGGAGATTAGTCCTGCTCTTTTTCATATCCAAATAGTTTATTCATTTCTTCTTTATAATCAATTTTACTTTGCTCATAATTTTCCAATATTTTTTTTCGCCATTCCAAAAATTCTGTTTTATTCTTAAATTCTAATTCTATTGTATCAATAGCTTTTAAAGGAATATTTTTCTTCATTATTTTGCCTCCTTAAAAATGTTTTCAACACGCTTCGCCTTAAGTCCCTTTTCAATCTTATGTGTAAGCAATGCATAATTTCTATATACAATGATATATTTATTGACAATTTCTAAAATTTCCGTTTTTGTATCCGCTATTATTGTCCCATGATGAGCAATAATCTCTAAGGAGGATAAAATATATCCTGCGGAACACGATATTGGAATACCTATATATTGTGAATATTCTCCATCATACTTGCTCGGAGTTCCATTATAACCAAAATTTTTCTTTATTTCTTCTTCTGTCGGATACACAACTATTTTAGGGTTGTTTTCTAAAAATAACTTTGCATATTGCCAATCTTTTTTCTTAGATAATATTATGTCGGAATATAAAATAGTTGGTGTTGAATTTGCGTCTCCATAATGTGCTATCATTTTTATACAATCCTGTGTACGTTTTCCAGTGTTTCTCTTGTGTCTTACATATATGTTTACCGAAATATCTGTTCCTGATTTAGACAATTTTCTAAGAATGCTAACAATATCTTTGCAAATGTAACTAGATATGCTTTCAAAATTCCAATTTAATAATTCTAAATTATTCGTAGATATAATTTGTTTTGATAAATCATTGATTTCCTTTTGCGAGATATTCATCAAATTATTGATGGAGTCAAAAGTTGTTTTATAAATTTCTAAAGAACAATCACAAAGTTGTTTTTGTTTTTTCAAATCTTCAAGTGTTTGATTGTTCTTCTCTTGTTTCCTTTCATTGTATGCTACATATATAATATATATGATATATAGAATAGTTAATGAAATTACCCAAAATTTCCCACTTATAAATATATTTTTTATTTGTCCATTACTATTTTTCCATGTTGTTGCATTATCTATTAGTCCAATAAAAAATGGTACAATTGTAATTATCAATGCTTTAGTCAACCAATTTAGCAATATTGGTAATTTTTTCAACTCTATCCCACCAATCATTAGTATTTAATGTTACCATTATATACCAATAATTGACAGAATACTATCAGAACATATGTTTGTAAATCTCCAAAGAAACATACAATCGAGTATAATAAAAGAGTAGTCAAGCGACTGTCCGCTATTTTATTTATTCTCTGTTTTGTTCCATCTTATCCACCTCTAGGAACTGAGGGGTCAAACTGATTTACACGAGATATGAGATAAGTTCACATCATTTAACATGTCGTGCCATGAGTACGGAATGCATATTATAGTAGCATCGTTTCATATAACTACTGCCAACGGTTGTCACTCTCTGAGGGCTTACCATTTTAAAGGTCTATCCCTGCGAACCAACTGAATTCATGAATTTTTACTGTACCTATTTAGTTTCCTTATAATAGGGTAGTATCATGAGTTTTACAGCCTTCCTCGCATATTGCGTCTTCGTTTATCGTATGTATAGCATACTTATCATAGTCCAAACTAACGTATCCGTTAGAAACCCTATGATGTCGGTACGTTCAAAACAATAACAATGATTTGATTAATACGCCACTAACGTATTAATGCCGACATTTTTAAATGATAATGCTGTGCCAATTCCTGTAAGAATAGTTGGCAACAATCCAACTTTATCTACAAAATTAGTAGTGCTTTTAAGTAAGGTAGATAATAAATCAATTCCATTCTTGATAGTTTCGGAGTCGATTATTTTAAACCAGAACTCCTGAGCACGGTTCTCTAGCTGTGCCATTTTGCCATCAATACTATCAAGATAAGAGTTTAATTCTTTTTCCGCTGATCCCATTGCTTCTTCTGAAGACTTCTTAACAGCTTCAAGCTGTGTCGGATCTTGCAGTATCGCTGAAGCAATATTTGAGCGGTTTTTACCCGCTAATTCTTCAATTAAAGCTGTGGCATGATTTGTTCCCAGCTTTTTATCTTGTTCCTGAATTTCTTTGTAAACCTTGGCAATTCCAAGAAGAATTTCGTAAGTATTTTTATAATTTCCATTACTATCAAGAATATCAAAACCCTGATAATTATTAGAAGCTACGGCAGTATAATCTTTGATTATCTGTTGTTTCTTTGAATTTGTTGCTTTTACAAAAGCATCTACTTCCTCATTCATTGCAGAAAGTTCTTTTTCGGCTTCTTCTGTACCAACCAGTCTAAGAGAAATTGTACGTAAACCTGCCGAAACACTATCTGCGTCCTGAATCGTTGCATTTGCTGTAGTTACTAAACTTGCAGCTTCATCAATCGTGTTTCCCATAAGTGAGAGAGTAGCTGCTGATTTTTGAAGAGCAGTGGCTAATTCATCTGTTGATATTGCATACTTATTACCGACCTCATTAAGTTTATCAACAATAGTCATTTTATCTAAGTCTTTATACGCTTGCCCCATAGAAACAAGTGACTTAGTTGCATCTTCAATATTATCAAATTCAGATACATTCAAGAGTATATTTGCTGTTTTCGCACTTTCAGAAGCTTCATCAAGCGATTCGCCTAATCGCATATAATCAGCAGTGCTCTCTTGTATCTGCTTGGCTGTTGTACCTACTGCATCTGCCGTATCAAAGGTTGTTGCTTGATAATTTTTTAAACTTTGTACAGTTTCATCAGATACTTTCCTCATTTCTGTAAGAGCCGTATCAAACTCTCTGATTACTTGAATACCTTCTCCAACATATCTGAAAACATCATTAACTCCAAAATATGTACCAAATGCACTAGCAGCACTATAAAAAGCTTTTTCCTTAATGGCATCCCACATGCTCTTACCACCACGACCAGCATCTTTTTCGGCTCTTACGATAGCTTCAACTTTACCAAGAATTACATCAAGGCTGGCACTTGGATTTCCAGATTTTATTTGATCATACCAAGCTTTAATATCAGCTTTAGCTTTTCTTGACATTTTGCTATTCTCTTTTAACATCTGAGAAATTTTATCCATTGTTTTTTCTGCACCAAGCTGTGTATAACCTTTTTGAGCAGCGGTCATATTCTTTATGGCAAGAGTAGTCTTTTCGAAATCTTTTCCTAATCTTTCTACGTTAGCAAGAGATTCTTTATTTATTAAATCAGGATTCGCTTTTAATTCATTAATAGCTTCTTGATATAACCTTAATGCTTCTCGTGCTTCTTGTACTTTACCTAAATATTCAGGACTCGTCCAACCATCATCACCAAATTTATTAATAGTTGCCGCATATCCGCTAACTTTACCTTGGTATCCACTTAATTTATTATCATATCCATTGAGTTGTCTCTGTTGTGAAGTTTCAATTTGTTGAGTTGTTTTTAATGAGATTTTTTTTAATTCATTAAGACGCTGTTCAGAATTATATAAATCAGAATTATTTTTCAGAATATTAGTAGCAGTAAGATATTGTTCTTGATAAGTCTCTTTCTCTTGTTTAAGTTGTTCTATAAGTTTAGCATTGTTTGTATTAGCAATTTCTTTTCTAATTCTCTGAATCTGTTTCCATGCTTCCAATTGATCTTTTGAAGCTTGATTAACAGTAGATTTTCTTTCAGACTCAGTAACCTTCTCTTTTTCAGCAGAAAGTTTTTGAAGATTTTTTATCTGTTCTTGAATAATCTTATTTTGATCTTGATATTTTTTACTATCAATATGACTCGTCCAAGCAGTAGTGTTACCTTCCTTATCTGTACTATATGAATGAGTATATGTACGCACACCACCATTCTTATCACCAACTTTTGTTTGTGTTTTAACGAGGTCATTTTGTGAATCATAAAAATCTGTAATTTCTTTTACAAAAGAAGTTGATTCATCAATAGAATCAATTATTTCAGATTGTAATTCTCTTAATGCTTGCTCAAGTTCAGTTTTATTTGATACTTTCTTTTCATTATCATGATTTCCAGTATCATGGGCTTTATAACCTTTCTTTTTATACTTCTTGACACCAGAAGGTTCAGCAATTTCAGAATGACCACCTACTAAATCATTATTACTTTTATCAGCAGAATCCTTAACCTGTTTGTTAGCTTCAACAAATTCCTTTTTAGCATCCGCAGCCTCACGAGCAGACTTAGCAATTTGTTCCATTAATTCTGCTTCAAGTTTCAAAGGATTTTCTGAACCATCAATAGAAGATTGGACACCTTCGTTAGCTGTAGCAAACTCTTTTTTCGCTTGAACAGCTTCCTCGGTTGCCTTCTCTACCTGCTCCATACCTTCTGTTTCAGGTTTGGTATCAGTAGAAGAGTCAGGAAATGCGTCTTTCATTCCACTTGAAATATTTGATTCTTGTGAAGTTGCAACAGTAGTAGGAGTTTTAACCTTTGCTAATTCATCTTCAAGTTCTTTAACTCTATTGGTAAGTTTCTCAATTTCTTCAACAGAAGCATTGACATTCAATCCATCTTTAAAAGCCTCAGTAAATCCTTTGGCAGAGTCAGAAATCTCATCAAGTTTAGAAACAATAGTGTTTAACTGCTCAATAACACCAGATAAATCTGTTTTTCCAAAAATATTTTCTAATGGGTTAGTATCACTTGCAGCTTTCATTTCATTAAAAGTTTTAGTGACTTGTCCCATAGCCGAAGATGCTTGTGTCCAATATTTCTTATCTGTGTCGGTAAAAATAACATCTTGTCCACCATATATAGCCTTTGCTTCATTACGCATATTTTCAATAAATTTTCTATATGCTTGAAGTTTACTCATTGGAGTGTCAAATTGATTTATGTCAAAGTCGAAAAACTTTGTATTAATTATTGAACCACCAGCACTTGACATTTTGATATGTTCGAACAATCTTTGATATGCTTGTAATGCATTAGATATCTTGGCTTGAGCCTTCGCTTCCATTTCAGTATCAGAACCAAAATCAATATTCATATTAAGCCCAATACCTTTAACACTAGAACTTAAATTATCAATAGCAGATTCAATATTAGCAATAGTTTTTAATAACGGAGATAATTCTTCACCATCACCGACATCAACTAAAACACCTTTAATAGAGGATAAGCTTGACTCAATACTTGTAAATAAAGATTCAAGTTTTGTGAATTGTTCAGTATTGAAAATTTCTGTATTCTTAGCCTGATTAGTTTCATCTATTAATTTCTGAAATAAAGCGGTGACTGATTTGAGAGCTTCTTCATCTTGAAAGATATTTCCAAATATAGAACGCTGAGAATCGGAGAGGGTAGTGTCTTCACTAAGATTTTGTACTGATTTTGCTATAACACCATTAGAAAGAATATCATTAATTTTATTTGATGTTTCCTCTACCTGTTGAAAAATAGAATCAAGTTTTGCGGAAAATGCTTGTAATTGATCTAAGCCGAATGAATTACCATTTGATTTAAAACTTTCTTCCAAAAGATAACCATATTCTGTTTTAAATTGTCTAATAGCTTCCGAAGCAGTAAGAGTTCCGTTCTCTAATTTTTCAAAATATTCAGCAAATCTATCATTATTAAACCAATCATATCTATCAATTTTATTTACATCTAAAAATTGATTAAATGTCTGAGTAGCTTCATCACGAATATTTTGCATTTCTGCTTTTAACCTGTCTAGTTCATCGAGTTTATCGGCAAAACCAGAACCAACTTTAAAATTGTCAAATTCATTTCGTAATTCTTCATTAGCATTTCTTGCATTGCTTAATTTTCTAGTGAGTTTTTCTACTTCACTTTCTAACAAGCGAACATTTTGCTGCAATTCACCAATATCAGAACTTACACCGAAATGACTAAATAATTTTTGAATATCTGTTCCATACGCTTCTAGTGTTTCAAAAGAATCAAACGCTTCCTTAAATCCTTTTACGGAAAAAGCACTATCAATATTACCAGCAACCTTTTGGGCTTCAGTCATACCCTTCGAGATTTTATCAAAATCAGGTAAAATATGTGATAAGTCAGTTCCAGACATAGCCTTCAGAGCATTTGTTACCTTAATTAACTCAGAAGCATTGTCCTTAGAAGCCTTCTTTTGAAAATTATTATAAGCATCGGTAGTAGCGTTTATTAAATCTTGTTGGGTTTTCCAATATTTTTGAAGATTTTTATTATTGGAAATTTTATCAAGAGTGTCTGCAAATGATTTTAGTTTATCTTCACCATTGATATTAACAACAACTTGCTGTTCGACAGTGGGTGCTTTTAATTTTATTTCGTCAGCCATTCTATACCTCCTATATGTCTATTTTTATATTTGATTTATATTTATTCCATATATTTTCATAATCTTTTTGATATTCTGTTTTTTGATATTGGTCTATTCTTCTTTTAAAATCTTGGAGTGGTGATATTGGGGCTTTTGCTGCTAACTTCCAACCAGATAAAATACTTTCACTGTTCCATATTTCAGGCTCCCAAGGTGACGTTTCCCCATTATATTCTAAAGTTGGATATGACCAAGGAACTAACATTCTCCCTCTATGTTTAATATTTGCTCCACCATGCCAACCTTGTCTAAACACTTGATCATAAAGACCATTTTCTCCTGCATATCCATTTCTATATGAAATTAAAGAAGGTTCAAACCATATACTTAAATAATCAGTAGCTTTTTTAGTTTGAATTAAATCATATAAACTTCCACGTCTATCATAAAAAGGGTTAGGGTAGCTATTATAAAAATCCGTAATAGTATCTTTATATATAGTTCTTATCTTTTTTTCTGCTACATTAAAATATTCCGAAAAAGACTTCTCTTGAGCTTCCTTTACCGCTTCTTTTGCTTTTTCTTGTAATTTTTTCATATATGATTGATAAAATGAACTTTGATTATTCGACATGTAACTTCATCACCTCCAAAATTTTCACTATAATTTCACTATTTTTACACTAAAATAAGAGAGAGCAGTGTATAGCCACTCTCCATAAGAAAAGCCCTATACGCTTTGACACATATAGAGCCTAAATATTCCAAAAGAAATTTGAATTTCCTATTCGTCAATCGGTTCTAAAATAAACGAATATGTATTTTCGCTGCGAGAAAATGAAAACTCCTTAAACCGATAATTATAATATTCTGCAACATAATTTCCATCTTTACTATGGTCTACTGGATTTATACAAATTCCATTTTCTATAAATTTTTGAATAGTGTAGTGTTCCACATACGAATTATACAAAGATGGAGAAAATAAATATCCTTCAATAAATATATTGTTATTAGGCAGTAATTCAAATTTTGAAATCTGCACTAAATTCACAGGTGTATCAACTTCCGAAAAATGTAAAGCAATATTTTTTACTCTATCTGTAACAGTTTCACTTCCAATTCTACAAAATTCTTCGCATGGTAGTACTGTGTCATCAACTATAATTTTTCCTAAGTGTTTATCCATACTTACACCTCTTTAAATCCACCATTCTTAGCAAACTTATCTAAATCTTCTTTTGAAATCTCATCGAGTTTCTTACTTACAACGTCCATAAGCGGTGTGAGAGTAGCTTCACCAAGAGTTTTAAATCTGTCTACCTGTTCTGTAATAAAACTATGAATCTCATAACGATTCGTTAATACATCATTTCGTTTAATTGAAAGCAAATGTTTAAACTCTGCAATTTCTTCATAAGGAATAAGCGGAGCAGTAGTATCATCGCCAACAAGGAGAATATTGAATAACCCAGACTTCTTCAACTCATCATATTCCTCGAAAAATCCTTCAGTCTCAACGGTAAGATTGGTGTAGTTTTCAATTAAAATTCTTGTCATTAAAAGATATTCAGCAGAAGAGTTTACCTTAACGTTTCCTGTCTCCTTATCAATCATAGTTGCCTTCAGTAAGTTACTGATAAGCGCATCCTTCTTAACAAATGACACATAAGGTATGATTTCAAGATTATCTTCGATATACTGTTTCTTCAATGTATCATTAACACGATTATTGTATTCCTTGCAAAATGTTTTGATTGTGATATTTTTCATAATTCCTTTTATCTCCTTTATTTGTTATTCTTTTTCGCCTCTTTGCGAAGCTTCTTTAAAATGTCATATTCCACCCAACCACCATATTTGAGATTTCTGCAAATAAACGTTAGATTGGTTTCTGGGTACTTAGCCCACATCATTTTTCTTTTTAAAAGTGACATACCATCTGGATTACCCTTCACGTCAAAAACCTGTAAAGTTCCATCAGACCAGACAACATTAAAATCACTTCTATATTTAATAGGTAGAATTGTTTTACCTTTATATTTAAATTTATCTTGAAGAACATATTCTACTTGGCGTTCATATGATAATATTTCTCCACTTTTCATCTTAGGTTCTATATATTCTTGTAAAAATCTAAGCTCGGTAAGACTGTCATAAGTTACACCTTTATATGTTCGATTTTTCTTACCTTGTTCTGAAATATCTACATGATATTTCGATTTAGCTTTTGCTATTTCCTTTCACTCCTTTACATAACAAAAGAGCAGCTTCCGAAGAAACCGCTCTTTCTTTTAATAATATTTAATTGTTATTTAACCGTCTTAAAGTTTCTACACATCCTTTTAGTGTTTCACAAAACTTATTTAATTCGGTAATTTCTTCTTCACCATTTAAGGTAATTCTTATACAACTATTTATATCTTCCTTATTTGTTCCGATAGCCAATAAAGTAGGGGAGGGTACTAAATCTCCACTTGTGCAAGCACTTCCTGTCGATACTTGATGATCGTTCATATCAAGTAATGTCATTAATGGTTCACCCCTTATTCCCTTAAAACAAATATATAAATTATGTGGTAATCTATGTTCTAAATCAGCACCAACTAAATATGAATTTGGAATATTATTACTTATGTAATTATAAATATAGTCACGATTTTTAGACGTGATAGAAGAATAATCATAATTCTCAACTGCTTTACCAAGTGTAGCAATACCTATTACATTTTCAGTCCCCCCAAACAATTCCTGTTCCTGTGATCCATATATAAGTGGTTCAAGTTCTATAGATGATTTTTTATATAAAACACCAGTACCTTTTAACGCTCCAAGTTTATGTGCGGAGAAACCCAGACCATCAACATCTAAAATTTTCACATCAATAGGAATTTGACTAATTGAGCCTGTGCAATCTACATAGACCACTGCATTATAAAAGTGACATATTTCAATAATTTGTTTCACGTCTTGAATAGTTCCTATCTCAGAATTAGCATATTCTATGACTACAAGTTTCTTCATTGTATCCATAGATAGACATTCTTTAAGATCTTGAATATTTATTTTACCTGTGTAGTCAACTTTAAGTGGACGCTTATATTTCAATGATTCCACACATTTCAATACTGACTTGTGTGAAGTAGGGGAGTATAATACTTTGCATTCGTTTTTCTGAGTATAACCTTTTATAAATAGTGTGTTATTGGCTGAACCGCCAGACGTAAAGATAATGTCTTTAGGATCTGCTTTAATGAATTTTGCTACATTATTTCTTGCAGTTGTAATAATTTTCCTTGCTTCAACGCCTGATTGATACATTGAAGATGGATTCTGATATATATCTAAAAGAGATATAATGTAATCCTTGACTTCTGGTTTTAATTGAGTTGTTGACGCATTATCTAAGTACACATTATCACCACCTAATCCAAATTATATTTAGAATACATTTCAGATAAAGCATCCCATAATCGTTTTTCTTTTTTATACTTCCATACTGAAATTTTCTCCTCATTTATATACACCCATGTATATCTAATTCCTTTATCTCGGAGAAATTTCATTTCTTCTACAAAAGAAGTAGAATATTCTTTATCAAATTTCATTTATTCCTTTAACTCCTTATAAAGCGTAAAAAATAGGGAATACAAAATTCATAACATATGAAAATGTATTCCCTAAAAAATTCACACTCTCATATATCAATCATTCATTACAGAAACAGATTTCTTCTTATTTCCGTATTTTACTTTTATTTCATTTTCTTTTGTTTCTATGTTTTTAATATCTTTCTCGTTAATATCATCAATAAGATTTTTGATATTATCTTTAAAAACACCTGAAACGTCACATTTTGACAATCTTATTTTTGCTGATTCTTTAGTAATCGCATTTTGAGCATAGTCACTAACTGTCTCAAACACAGTTTTACAATTTTCTGTATCAAAAATATTTTTCCATACAGGGAGATTCAAACTGCTTGGACAAGAACCGCAATACTCATAAGGTTTACCACAAGTAAGACAAATTCTATTATTTGCCATTTTAGTTCTCACTCCTTTACATAAATAAAGAGAGTGGTAATAACCACCCTCTAAAAATTATTCTGCATCAACTTCATCAGCATCATAAATGTTATAAAGTACCTTATCTGTTCCACAGTAATCAATCTCAAGATCCCCTTTAAAATCCATTTCAGTAGAATCTGCATTAATTGGAACTGTTGTTTCAGGAGACACCTGGAATGATGGGAACTCGATATAATCTGCTTTTAACTCATTCTTTTTACATGGATTGTAGTATGTAGCCTTAATAATGAATTTCACAGAACTTGGGAATTCATCAACCTTATTCTGAATCATAGCACCTGTTTCAGATTCCCTAAGATACTTAATAAAGAACATATCGGCTTCTGTATCTGTAGGAAGAGAGAGTTTTCCAGAAGTAGACTCTATTGCAAACTTTTCTGTATCTGCCGCTTCACCCAATGTATATGTTTTTCCGATAGAACCATCACCAAAATACTGCGCAACTTTTACACTACCTGCTACATAATCTTTGATTGTAACATCAGCACCTTTCTTAACATGGAACATTTTTGGCATTGTTACCTTATTGCCACTAGAAGCAAAAATAGGTGTTGTACCTGCTGAAGCAGCTATAATGTTTGTATTAACGAATGCATTTTTAGCAGAAAATGTACCAGCTTTTGATTTCCAAATTTTCTTAGCTAAATTACCATTCTTATCCTTTACTTCTGTAGATTCAGCAGTTACTTCGACACTACCATCTGATAACTGAGTAAGTACATATAAAGGATTTGTTGTAGTTAAATCTTCTGCATAACCATAAAGAATTTCTTTGTAAAATTTATCGCCTAATCTAAAAGCCATAATTTTATTCCTCCTTAAAAATTGTTTAATAAAATAAAAAATCATGCAGTGATTTTTACATCACGCATGAAATTAAATTCGTTTGGATTAACCTTACTTAAATCACACATACCACTATATAATCCACCAAATAGGGCACGAGTTGATTCATATATTTGAAGTCGTTGGATATTGTACATAAATTCAAAATATCCGACTTCACGTAGTTCATTTTTTTTGTAATGACAACCAGGATGATTAAGATAAAAAGCAATCATTGATAGAAGACTTTGCTGATTTTTATTTTCAGAAACTTCTTTTTTCTTTTGAATTAATTTCTGTCTATCTTTATTTATCAAGTCCTGTTTAAGTGTCTTATTAGATGTGAATTCCTCTTCTGGTGGAAAAGAGTTGAACATAAATTGTATATATTTACACATCTTATTTCTTGTATCTTCGTCTATTTCTAAATCTAATTCTTGACTATATAGAGTTAATACAGTGTCTCCACTAATCTTTTTTTGATATAAATTAAATGTGGAAAAATCAATATCTCCAAATATTAATCTTGAATACTCGAAATCTATTGATTTTATGAGAATTGAGAACAATTCAAGATTACTGATTTTATTCCAATCAATACCTATATCCCAAAGCTGTAGTCTATAAGCCGTTGTATTTGATACAAATGGTGTAATCACTCCATAAATATCAGTTTCACTATTTGAATCAATGAAGTCTTGAATAGATGGTTGATGAATTATAATTTTTTCATTTATTACATAATCTTCACCAAAATACATCTTTAAAGGATTAAAACCTAATTCTTCAACTTCTTGTATTTGTTCATCTGAAAGTTGTTGTTCTATAGTTTGTTGAATAAATGAATTATTAGAAAACATTTCAGCCATAGTTACCACCTCTTGTTGTTATAAGCAGTGACACCATTAGAAGTTTTGACAATATCATTCGGAAGAGTGCATTGATATTTTAAAGTACGAACAACATAATTGTTGTCTGTTGTAGATTCCTTATTATATATAGGGATAGTTGTAGGTATTTCTAAACCAATCCATGCAAATTTTTCTCTTATGAGAGATGCGATTAAATCATGTCTTGGAAGTCCTGTAACTTTATCAATTCTATCTCCACCATGTATAAAAATTGTAAATGTTATATCTAATAATTTCTCATTGGAATTATATCTAACATTTTCTTCTGTACTAACTTGATAACAGATATAATGCTTAACATCTGTTTGGGTATCTGGAATAAATAAAAACGGACGTATATTGGCATTACTACCAAAATATCTATCCCATTCACCTAAGTGTTCATACTTTTGAAGTGATTCATTCCATTCCCAATTTAGTCTGCACTCATCAGTTGGAATATTCATTCCTCGTTCCTTGTTCCACACCCAATGAGCCTTATCGGAAGTGTCAAATAATTCGCTATATAAACTAGATTCATTTAACGCATATAAAATTTCTGGACAATCAATAAGTGTATCTTCAATCTGCTTCTTTATACGAATTACATCATCATCAGGAGTTTCACCATATGCTCGAAGTTTAGTCAACAAGTCTTTCTTAGTTTCTAATTTTTCCATATAGCACCTCCTAACTTACAAGCTCTAATGAGATAGTTTCAGATTCAATTGTTGTACCATCTTTTTCGATAGTGCATTTAACAATCAGAATTTTCCCTAAAACAGAGTCGTCATTAGGAAACTTTACTTTCTTTTGGTTGTATTCTGTACCAGCTCGCCATGTAACATTACCAGTCCAGTCTTCATTATTAATAGAACAAGTCCATGTAAAAGTTGCATCAGCATATTCAGTTGTAATATCTTCATTGGAATCATTGAATAGATTTACTGTAAGATTTCTATAAGAGCCACCTACTTTAATAGTTGAAGTGGATGCTGAAATTCTTGCTGTAATAGAAGATGGAGGAGTAATTGGAATAGATGGATCTGTTGGGAGAATTTCTGAATCAAAATAATTTGCATACATTTCGCCTGTTTCAAGATTGACATAATCAGTATGCTCGTTCCAAAATGCCGTATATATAGTAAGCTTTTGAATACCAAATGGCATTGAATTTTCAACCTTAGTCACTGTCCATACGGTAGGATGTTCTGTTAAAGCACTTACTACAACTCGCATATTTTTAGAATCTTCAGAAGTGTACCAAAACTTCTCTGTAATAGAGTTCATTGGTAGCCATATCTTATTTTGATTATCTGTGTGTGTAAAATATCGATCTGTGTAAGTTCCGATCGTGTAGGAATTCTGTTGTCTTAAACAACACCACATACGTCTCTTAATACGCTTATCATTAGATTTTTCAATCCATGTAAGTTCGTAATTTATTGGTAAAATCAAATACTTTGGAAACTGATTTGCAGGTTCATCACGACAAACAATCCACTTATGATAAATTCCTCTATCATCTGGAACGTCCACGAAAAGCCCTATCGGGAATGTCGCTCCATAGCGTTTTCTAAAATCAGTCTCATAATAATAAAGGTCATCACCTTCATTGAATCTTACAGACTGACTTGGACGAAACATAAGATAGTATTCCACTTGATCTTTGTCCATTGACTGATAAGATTTGATAATAAACTTTGCATCTATCTTCGTCTTATTGGTATTTTCATAAGTCATACCTTCAGCAAGAGAACGTGTAATTCCATGTTCATCTGTAAAGAAGTCGTCATGAAAATAGTCATAGATGTAACAAGTCTTTGTAGCGATATCGTTTTCAAATGTCTGTTCCATCGTCCAATCAGACTGTTCCTTATATATCTGACCAATCGTTTTAGCTCCGTTGTTCTTGGCGTTTGCGACACGCCTAGCTGTTTGTAGACTCGGCATCGCTTACACCTCCCTCAAACATTTGCTTAATATATCCGTGAGAATCTAAGATTGCCCTACGGAATTTTTTGTAACTAAAATGGTCGCTCTTAAAATTATCCATAGCACCTTGTAAAGTTGCCATAAGAGTTACCATAAGTCCATTGTTGTTAAATAAGGTTTTTGTACCACCTAATTTAAACATAACATTCTCAAAGAAGATGAGAAATGCTTCGTCATCTTCAAATATTTTCTCTTCAATTGTCTTGTCTTTGTAGAGCAGTAATTTGTGAATATCACCATGCATTGCACGAACTGCTTCATTGATTTGCTTGTCTGTGAAGTCACCATATATGTATTGCATATTACGACTCCGTATTAATATAGGAATTGTACATATATCCGTAATCACGAATACGTTTATTTAGTTCGGTTTTTATGGAATCAAGACGGTCAATCATGTTTTTATGATTGTCGAGTAGCTTCTTTTCTTCCTTGCCGCCTATCATTACTGATGTATGCATAACAGAATCAACTTGTGGTTGTAACCACTCAATCGTCATTCCAAGCACAAGAATTCCTACGACAAAATTCATATCAGCCGTTTCATCTACTGAATTATTCAGTGTGAAATCCAATTGTTGAATTTCATCATCGAGTGTGAGAGAAGAGAATAGTCTACGCACCCTTGGATCAGAGATTACATTGCTTAATCGCTCTGTATAAATTTCAAGCAAATCGTTTTCGTCAAGAGAGAGTTCTTTCGGATCTGAAATTCGTCCTCTTGCTCGTGAAAAAATTGTTTCATATGGAAGCGTCATTGTGAGCCTCCTTTACTATTCCTGAACTAATGTAAGTAACATTTTTGTACCAAAAATTTCATCAAGAGCCTTAATTTTGTGAACTGAATCAAGTGCATGAGATTCAATCATTGTAGAAGCAATACCTTTAAGGGCTTCCTTTGCTCCCTTTGGAAGCTTTTTAATTGTTTCTGACATCTGTGGAACAGGAAGATTTAAAATCTCATTTAAGTCACTTGTTTCATACATAGACTCATATAAGTCTTTTACAGACTTATTCTGTTCGACAAAATCTTCATCCTCAATAATAATTCTTGGTGAATAAATGTTTACATCTTCACGGGTTCTAACGAGATAAATTAAATCTCTATATTCAACATCAACCACATCTCCACAATCAGCCCAACTATAAAGAATATGTGAACGTGCTCCCTCGATATAAAGTCCACCACTTACTAATGAACGACATGGAATAGTATCTTCGGGTGAAAATGTTTTAACATCTTCTTTAACTTCTGTAGTTTTTGTTGCCTTTTCTGTACTGTCAGTAGTAGCAGTAGTTTTCTTTGTATATGCCATTTCCTTTCAATTCCTTTCAAAAATAGGAGAGTGGATTGCCACTCTCCGTATAATCAATTTATAAGTAAATCTTACAGATCCCACTCACCATGATATCTTGTCATAAGAGTACCAACACCCATACGTCTCTGTACCTCATAAGACTGCATATCATCCTTAGTAGCACCCTTTTCATTTACTTCAAGTTCTGTCTCACCATAATCAACAAACTTAATAAATCTATTATCAACTGCTGGCATGATGTAGAGTTTCTTGTTATCTACGATAGGAGTAGCAAGAGTCTTATCTGTAAACTTCTGTGGAATCTCCATAAGAGGTGTTCCTTCGTAACCACCGATAATACCTGTATTTGCCACAGACTCCTTGACTGAATTAGCAGGATCAGCCCAATCAACTTTTGTGAGTGCGTTAAGAGCCTTTAATGCTGTCTTTGTACCCATGATAACAACACCGCTTTCGTTAGCTGCACCAACCTTCTCAATAATTGCATCAAACTGAGCCTTTGTAGAATCTCCTAATGCACCAGTACCCTTAAGAGTAGCAGGAACAGGAATAAGGTTTACACCATTAGCAAACTGAGAAGAGATAAGTGTCTGAACTTTTAACATATAAGCCTTAACAACAGCGTCTACAAATGCGCCCCAATCCTTACGACCTGTTAAGAAAAGACGAATATCTCCACCAACCTTGATACCATATACTGCTGTATCAACATGATAAGACTGACCAGAACCTAAACGCTGGATAGATCTTTATGTTTAACTTATATATTATTTTCCACAAATTGCCAGTGATAACCACCAGCTGTTTTTCTATTTCCTTTACATACTTCCAATATAGAAGTTGTAATTTTTAATTGTTTCTGTGCTTCAGCAGAACACTCATATATTTTATTTGTTTCAATACACAATACAGGTGTTAAATTTCTATATTTTGAAATATGTCCTTTTTGTGCTTCTGATATTTTCTGCCTTGCCTCTTTTGTATGAGTTTTACCATACATTCCATTATTTTCACCAAGAATTTTTGCTTTTATTTTTGGATTACTCCATTGTTTAAAAGCTCTTTTTGAAAGTTCTTCTTTTGTATTTGGATTTTCTTCGTAATATTTTTTTAATGATTGTTTTCTTCTTTCATTAGCTTCTTTAGAAACCGATCCGTCTTGACCGCCATCTTTATCGTTATATCCATAGTGTTCATCTAATGTTTTAAATGTATCTATGTAATATATTTCTTTTTCATCCAAATTCTCTTTTGAACATTTTTCTAATATGTAAAACTTAAAATTATCTTCTCCATATTTATTCCATGAATTTTGTAAATGTCCATTACAATGACATTTTCTATTTAACTCACCTTTATGAGAAGACCATCTATTATATATATTGACTGATTGCCCTATATATTTTTTCTTGTTTATTAAATTCTCGATGCAATAAATTCCACAAATAGTATTTTCTTTACTTCTCAATTGCATCATCTCGTTTCTATTTTTATGTTTTGGAAAATAATATTTTATTGGGACGTTGTTCCCAGTTGAGTTAATAACTCCTCATACTTTCATATGAGAACAGACTATATCTTCATCCAATTTTGGATGTGTACCATTTCCATTTAAGGGATTTTCACCCACTCACTTGAGCCGTACTCCTGTTGTTATATTTCTATAACCAATGGGATAGTCGTTGAGCGTTTCTCTATTCGAGACTTCGTTGCTGATTGCCCATTTTATTATTCTCTGTTTAAAAGAATAATTAGCATTTAGGATTTAACCTTGTGCCATTTAATCACTTTTTTCTACTTTCGTAACTTTCACGCTTGACTATATTTCATGTCTACGTTGTAGTGTGACTAACTTTAGGGGTTTCCAGCAGTTAAATACATATTTTTTCATGTAACTTACGCTACACGGACTCTACTATCAAAGTCATGTGAATCACCTGAAACCTTACTTACAGTAAGTAATACTTCATCATCAGCCCAGAATTCATTTACGTCTCCATCTTTCATATTCTTTGACTCAACATAATTGTTGAAAAACTCATTCTCAGAAAGACCATGAGCAATCTGAGTATCAATAATTTCCTCAATTACCTCGAAAAACTGTGTTCCTCTCTCAGAATTTAACGCTCTCTTAATCTGCTTATTAGAAGAGTCCTTAGTAAGTCCAAGGTATTCAAAACAAGCCTTTCTAATTGTGTCACTAGCTTCTGCCTTAGAAATTACACGATTAGAATCAGCATCATAAATTTCACGACCTGCACCGAGGTCAAACATAAGATTTTTTACACTTGTATCTAACATTTATTTATTTCTCCTTTCTCAAAAATTAAGCTTTCTTTGTAAGCTGCATAGCAGCAGTTACACCAGAAATGGCTTTGAGTTCAACACCGTCTTTAACAGCGATTTCACCAGAAAATCCATCTGCTGAAATTTCAACTACATCACCAACTGCGAGTTCATAAGCTCTAACTACCTGAGTAGGAGCATTTGTATAGTTGCTTTCTTTCTTAAATGTGTTGCTATATGTCTCCTCGATCATTGGCACCTGATATACAAACAAGGCATCTCCAGGAGTTACTACCTCTACATAGAAATTTCCATTGTTCGCTTTACCAACAACTTTTCCTTCAAATGAAGTAGGTGCTGCCGCTTTATAAAGATCTAACTCTACGAATTCACCCTTACCAACGAACCATCCGTTGTCTACATAAGCACTTGCTGCTTCTGCTAACTGAATGTTATAAATATGCTTTCCACCATCTCTTGCGAGAACCTTAGAAGGGAAAGCTACTGCATGTTTTGCAATACTAACCTGAATCATATTTTTTCCTCCTTAAATTTTTTGCATTAAAAAAGACACTCAATTTGAGTGCCACTACAATGATTTATATTTCTTGTTTTATTTGCTAAAAAGATTTCCGTAACGGTTATCTTTCTTAGACTTGTTTACATTAGCGAATACTTTTACAGTCGACTTTTTCTGAGTTTTCTCAGTGGTAGTTGCAAAAGTCTTCATATTAGAATCCGCATAGATAAGTTTTGCTTCCTTCTCTAAATCTTCGAGAGAGTAATTATCCATATTTGTATACAGTTTCTCAAAATCCTTATTAATAAATTTTCCTTCTTCATCTTTTTCAGAAATAGAATTAAAGTTTTCATTTGCGAGAATTTCCTCACGTTTTGCATGAAGTTCATTCTTTTCTACTGTCTCTTTGAACTCCTTAAGGGCAGCGTAGTTTGAACGCATAGACTGTAACTCTGCAAATTCACTATCTGTCAATAGTTCACGATGTAAATTGTATCTTTCTCCATCAAAAGCTACATTATCACCGTCTTTTGTATAGTTCTGACCGAAGATTTTATCACCATTCCAGTTCTCATATGTAAAATGATCATCATAAACAGCGTTGATAAAGTACCACTCATTATCAGCATCTTCATATTCAGATAAAAGTTGGTAAAGTGCATATCTTGTATCTTCATGACTGATTTCATATGTACGAACAATCTTTTCAAAAGTCTGACTTCCTCCTTCATCACCATTTGGATCAGAAGTTCCTTCATCATTACCTTCTCCATCATTGGAAGGCTCACCAGATTCTCCGTTGCCCGAATTGTCTCCATCTGAATTGTCATCATCGAACATCTCAGCGAATTTTGCTTCAAGTTCCTCATCTGACATTTCTGCATAGTCGAATGTTACATCTTCAGCAGTCTTACCATATTTGGCAAGTAACTCTTCAAATTTTGTCATTTTGTTATTTGTTCCTCCTTCCTTTGATTTTTGATTTATATCAAAACTCTCAAGAATATTAGTTAATTTCTCTAAAGTTTCAACCAATTTATTGTCTGTATTAAATGTTACGGTTTCTGTATTTACAGCGAAATCTTCAATTTTAAAATTACTTCCTGCCATACCAGGAGATACATCCTTTGACAGAAGAGTAAGACCTGATACATAAAAATCATCTAACTGTAATGTTTTATTAGCAGTATTAAATGATAACTCCCTAATGCATAATTCCACCGAACAATCTACAGTTCCACGTCTATTCAGAATCTCAATAGCATCTTGACAATACTCATCATATAAATAACCATGCAAAACTGCACGATTTACGCCAGCGTCTTCATCATATTCAATAGTAGTCCTTGTACCATCAATAACACCGATAGGCTGTTCTTCATATACAACTTTGTCATTACCATTTTTATCAGTAGTCACATAATAATCATGACTACCGAAATCTAATTCATTATCTGAGTTGGTAGTGATATGTGCTAAAATTGGGCGAAAGTTTGCCGATGGGACATTTTCATTGAAAGATTCTTCGGAGATTTCTGACTTATTGAGATTGACATGATCGTGAAATGCACGACTGACGAATGGAGTAAGAGACTCTTTATGTTTATCTTCATCTTTAGAAGTTTTTTCAAAATTACCATTCATACGAACCATAAGTTCTTTACCGAATTCATTACTATTAAAATGAGCAAAATTGTTCTTTAAACAAAACTCATACAACTCATCAATAGACATAATTCGTCTTTTCTTCTTTTTTTGCATTATTTAACCTATTCCTCCTTTCTTTGTTGATATACCACTCAAAGTAGGGGAGTGGTTAGAATGTTAGCATGTTGCTATACTGAATTTTATTGTTTGTATTTTCAAAAGTGAGAGAGTGATTATTCAAAAATGTTGCCACGTTCCCATCTTGAGATACCAATTTAAAACCTTCTTTGAGAAGATTTTCCTTTGTCTCCTTGTCGGAGGTTTTAATAAAATTGTATTTCATATTAAGATACCTCCTTTATTTATTATTGAGATCATCATCTCTTGTGCGAAGTCCAGCATCTGTAAGTTCTGTTTCATCTTTTTCAGGCTTACCATCCTTATCATTACCAGATTGTGTGTATGACGTGTTAAACGGTTTAAGTTTCTCGCCAAGATTTAGACAATCTTCTTCTAAGAAATTCATAGCAAGGGTATCTTTCTCAGATACTCCATTTAATGTGTTATATAAAATCTTGTTCGGAAGTCCATTTTGACAAGACTCAAGGATTGATTTCTTAAAATCATCTTTCTGATAAATGGAAACATCAAAAAATTTAACTTTACAAGGTTCAGATATCCAACTAGATAAAAGTCGATTTACAATCGCTTGAATCTGTGGAATAAGAGTTGAAATAGAAAATGTAGAATCTGCAAGTACACCATATGTAAAAGCAATAGAATTAGATGCAGAGTTTAGGTTTAATATCTGAGCACCACCAGCAGTATTAAGAATTTCTTTTGTTGCTTTTTCAACCTTTGTTACATCACCAGTTGCATCGTCTGGAAAACTTATTTCATGCAATTCACCAGGAACAATAGCAGCAGAGATGTAGGGTGGTAATGCTTCTTCAAGCATACGATTGAAATACTGAATCATTATATCTGGATTTACAGCCCAATCATCTACATCATTACCCATAGTTTTCATTTCAAGCCATACCAATTTATAAATATTAGCCGCTTGTTGAACTGCCTGATAATCAGAAGCGTCCATAAGATCAATCAATGATAAGAATATAGGTGTAAGAACGGGAACGATGGTTTCCCAATCTTCAGACCTGAATTTAATACATACATTGTATTCTTCGGGAATTAGTTGATATTTTTCGTTTGTACTTTGATATGTGTTCCACATACTATTAAATGGCTCTCCCCAATATTCCAATAGTTCGGAATTTCGCTTAAAATAACTCATATCCATTGCACATGCAAATGAACCATCAGGAAATACACCTGCAATTCTCATATATGATGGATCTAGCGGAAGTATAAACATTCCTTGTCCTTCAGTATAATAAGCACATCCATAAAATGCGTCTTCTCGAAGTGTTATAGATGCAGCTTTACGAAACTCATAATTTAATCCGAGAGTATCTACAACATCAACTGTTTCCTGATACTTTTGCAATGTTGATTTTACGTCATTATTATCTGAAATTATAAATGGGGGAACTATGTTACGAATAGATAAATCAATTTGATTTGCATAATATTTGCAAAGACGATAGTAGATTTCTGAACGATAATAAAGATAACGAGATAAACTTCTAAGACTTGCTTCACTAGAAGAAATATTTTTAATATAATCTTTTACATCTTCTTTAGAATAATTACTGATCGTTGTATATGTCTTAGATTTCTGAATATCTCGAAGACTTGTAATTGCACTTGTTGCATCTTCATAACGTTCAAGTCTACTTTTATTTTTCTCATACCATTCACGCATTTCATTTGCGGTTGGTTGTTTTGGAGTAGAAGAAGTAGTTTTCTTCTGTGAGTTATTTACTTTAGCAGGTGCATTAGAATTTGCATCTACTTTCTTTGTTCTTGGCATTTTTAGTTAATGCACCTCCTTTAATTAAACATTGAAAATCTTTTGCCTTGACGGATTGGAAGTTTATTGACTAAATCCGTTGGACTTGTACTTGGTCTTTTTTGTCTTACTTGATCTTGACTTCTTAATGTAAATAAGGCGTGTCCCATTAAAGCGAGACAGTACGATCTATCATCATGAAGAATGTTCTCAAAACCAGGAGCAAGATCATATCTAATATTCCCATTAGAAGATTTGTACTTATACATGTGAGTTAATTCTTCCTTCATAGCATCAAGCTGTTTAAGACCAATTTCTTCTTCAAGAGATAATTTATAATTCTTTTCAACAACCTCACCATTTTCTTCTTCAAGCATAGTGAGATTTCCATGATAATCATACTCAGCAGTAAAACTAATCAAGTCTTGATCAATCATTTCGCATAACTGCGAATACATAATTGCCTTATATTTAGCTGGCTCACGCATACGAATAATATCAATAGCGTCTGGATATCTTTTTACATATGGAACAGCATAATCATAATTCGCATCAATCAACCCATGATGTTCATAATCTTTTTCGCCTTTATGTTTTGCTTCATAGAAATTATCAAAAAGTAGATCACATATCTGAGTAGCTCCACCGCCAGAACCTGCGTCAATATATACTCCATGAATATTTTTATAGTCAGGAACACCGTATCCGTTATACCTGACTATAATATCTTGAAGCATCGCTACCTGTTCAGGTGTAGTAAGTGGTTTTTGTGTTTCTTTATCAATCAAATTGATACCATTTACAACATCTAATAGCCAACCACGTTTATCATCCCTATGTAATTTACCAACTAATACAAAGCTGTTATCTCTTTTTTTAGCAGGGTCAAAGCAGATGACCATAAGAGAATTATTATCATTAATAAGCATTGGTGGTCTGACGACACTATTTCTAAGTACCTGTGATTTTTTAACAGCAATATCATCACCAAGATCTGAATCGAATTTATTCATATACTCACGGGTAGCTTTAGTTGGATTCATCTTCATTTCTGAATCAATCTTTGCTTGAGTAAGTAGTGGAACAGGATATACTTTTCCATTATAAGTGGCATGAAGAATTACTTCACAATCTATATCTGCGCAGAAATAATTCTTATCACCTGCCATAGAGTGCATTGCAGCTTCTTTATATCTTTTATAAAAAACATCATCCATAGAACCTGCTGAACTTGCACATACAACTTGATTTGGAAAATTTGGTGGAAGTAATGTTACATCAACATCACCGCCAAGAGCGAAGTCACTGTTCTGAGTGACGAATGGAAGAGTAGCAGCGAACATATCTTCAGATACATACGATGCTTCATCATAGAAATTAAGTCGGCTTCTTCGACCACGAGATCCATCAAAATTTGAGTTGACCGTAGCCAAACTCGATCCTGAATAAAGTTTAAAGGAGTAAGATGCTGGGTCGTGTCGAAAGCCCTCGCTATTTGAACTTTTAACAAGTTCGTTTAGGAATACATCTGTAAGACCAGTAAATGAAGCGATTTCTTTTTTTGCAATAGACTCGATCTTCTTCATCATACCTATGCTTTGAGAACCTGTGCTTGATAAGATATATCCTTCAAATTTGGGTAGTAACATTGTTTTAGCCATCAAAAATGGGCTACCCAGAGTTGTTTTACCAGCATTACGACTCATACACCAAACAACATTTGGTGTAATCCATGACATCATAAATACATATTTCTGATAGTCAAGAAATTCGATTCCATAAAATCTTTCGCAGAATTTTACCGGGTTTCTGCGACCCCACTGAATTATTTCAGAAAATTTTTTCAAACCCTCTAACTTTAATTCAGACATATCATAATAAGTAGGTTTTTTGAAAAAAGTAAAATTCTTTGGAGTAAATTCATTTATAGAATCACCCATCAGGACAATTTTATCATCAGCCATCTTCGATTACTTGCCCTTTCTCATCTATAAGACCTTTTTCAAATAAGAAATCTTTAAGGTCTTTATTTTCCTTTTTCAATAACCTACTAAATTCAACTGCATTATCTCTTTCTTTTTGAAGATTAAATAGCAATCCTTTTTGATGAATAACTTCTTTTTCCCAATCGTTTTCATCAGGATTTAACTGTTTTAATTGGTTCTGATGATTTCTTGTCATAATATCTTCGATTGCCATATTAGTTTCATAATCGAATGTATTTACCTCAGAACCATCTAAATCCATTTCTTGTAATTCTTTTATGATACCAGTAAGAGTACCAGCACCTTTACTTTTTCTATTGTTATTATTCTCAGATATTCCGTTATCCTTTGCCAGTGCAAGGGCAGAAGAAAGCATATCTTTTTTTGTCTGTGTGAGAGATTTTACGGTAGCAATCATTTCTGGATGAGTTTGTAGTTGTTTTGTATACTGAGCCAATGTGTCATTTATATGTTTTACATCTTTAAACGACTGTACTATTTCAATTACAGCTTCCAATTTAAAACCATCATCTTTTAATGAATCATCAAAATAATTCACCAACTTACTATATAAAAGAGGTTTGTCTTCTTCCTCTTCATATATAAAAGGATCATAACCAAGCATTCTAAGAACACTTCGTTTATTTTTAACATACATATCTTCAACATCTTCGGATACTTGTTGTGGTTTCTTTTCAAAATTTTCCGCAACATCAGTTGTCACATCATTCACATTTTTCTCACCAAAATCAGATTGGTCAAACGTCATTCCAAAATATTGAGGTAAACTTTGCAAACATGTAATCATTTGACTATATCCAGTACCACGCTTCTTGCCACTCACCTCATTCGTGATGGCACTACAAGAGTTATCATATAAGTCTTCTAAAAATGGCAAATCAGCTTTTTTCATCGCCTCAATAACAGTTTCTCTTGTTTCATGTGTTTCTTTAGTTTTTTCATCATATCCTGTCCCTATTTTATAAAGACATTCTTTACAAACAGGAATAAGACCCGATGCAGTTTTTGGACTCTTATAAAATTTATCACGCCCTTTGAATTTTCCACATTCATGACAATAAGCACCATCTTTTATTTTTTGATACTCATTAACTAATTTTTTGTAAGCAGAGCGACATTGTGTAACAGTCATTTTACCCACATCTTCAATTTCAAATTCTTTGACTTTTGGCACAAAGTCACTTCCTTTCCTTTTGTTCCAATAAAAAAGAAGAGTAGTTAAGCAACTGACTCTTCTAAATTTAATAAATATTCTGTTATGATCTTTTTCATATTTTTCTTTTCCCAATAAGGTATTCTTAATAATGGAATATTATTTTTTGTACAATAATCATTTTTCATTTTATCTTTTCTTTGTGTGTCAAGTAATTTTTGTTGAACTTCATCATCACTTATATCACAAAATTTCACAGGTATATAATGTTGCTCTCCATCATATTCTATGAGACAGAGTAGTTTATTATTTTTATAAACACCAAAATCAAATCTTAATAATCCAACATCAGTACAATCTGGAAAATTAGCTTGAGTCACATATTCATATTTTAAGGTTTGGAGAATTTTTGCTATTTTTAATTCGTTTTTTGATGAGACACAACCACAACTGATTGTATGACCAGATTTTAAATTACCAGAAGTGACAACAACTTTTGTTCCACAATCACAAATACAATTCCACTGTACAGAATAGCCACCATTAGGATGTTGTAAATCTTCAGTTCTATCAAGAACAGTCAATTTACCAAATCTTTGACCTGACAAATCTTCAAAGAACCTTTCAGAAGCTTTTTCTCTAAATAAACATCCACAAGATTGTGTAGAACCATTTCTTAAATTTGCTTGTGATACTATGGTTTTATTACCACATTTACATAAACATTCCCATTGTGTATTTTGAAATCCATTAGGAGATATGTAATGTTCCGCTTGTCTTAAAACCGTCAATCTTCCGTATTTATGACCAGTTAAATCAATTAAACATCTTTCTGATGTTTTCTTTCTCCTTATACATCCACAATTTTGAGTATGTCCAGATGTTAAATTGCAAGTAAGCACAATATGCTCTTTCCCACAATCACATCTACATAGCCAATATACACCTTGTTTCTTTAGATGTTCAGGTTTCGGCACTTGTTTCAAAACAGTGAGCATACCAAATCTCTCACCTGTTAAATCTTTATAATTTGGTGGTTTTGGTCTTTCAACACATTTTCCACAATTTATTTTTCTTAAATCTCTTAATCTACGACCTTCAACAATAACTTCATTGCCACAGTCGCATTTACAATTCCAATAAATTTTTCCTTTTGTTCTTTTATTTATTGAAATCGCAGTCAATTTTCCAAACTTCTGATTAGTTAAATCAATAAATTTCATATATTAATTTCTCGCTTTCCACTCGCAAAACCAATTAAAATAGAGTGAGAGAGTAGTGCGAGTATCTACTATACTGAAGCTCATGACTTCTTCAGCTTCCCACTCTATAATTCCAACCACCTGCAATCGAAACAGTAACAATCCTCTCATAGTTGGATATATATTTATTCTCTTTTTTGTCTTGATTTTGGGTAGAAAAAAGTGTATACTTAACCCATAAATTGAAACTTGACAGCTGAATAGTATTTAAGAATGGAGGCTTCTATGGAACACCCAGTTAAAAGAATTGCTTCATACTTAAAAACAAAGAAACATTCCATTTATAAATTTTTACAAAAGAATGGATTCTTTGATGAAATTGTTAGAGGAATTGTAAAATTGTTTTTCTTTATAATTATTCTCTACTTTTTCAAACAAGTAGTGTGGTAAGTAAATTCAGTTCCTGGGCTAAAGATTTGTCTAAACTTTAGCTCAGGATGAACGCTGGCGGCGTGCTTAACACATGCAAGTCGAACGAAGCACTTTTGCAAGCGTTATCCGGATTTACTGGGTGTAAAGGGAGCGTAAATAAATACTATTCAGTTTTTAAGAGGGGCTAACACCTCTCTTTTTTTATAAAATACTTTGAAAGTGTAATTCACTTCACTTAGCACACCATCTACGATTTGAACATAGACCTGACGATTTTGGAGATCGTTGCTCTACCAGTTAAGCTAAAGACGTATATAACAAAAAGAGCCATCTCATTTCGCATGAATCAGCTTTTTCATAAATTTCAATATTTGACAAATAAATCCAGTAATGGTATAATATCTATGTTAGAGGTCGAGATTCCCAAAAGGAATCAGAGAGATGCCATAACATCTCGTGGTAAGCCAAGCAATATACAGCAATTATTATATCGGTCGCCGTTTTGGTAGGTGTTAGTTGATATACTTCTTTTTGATTAAGAAAGGAGAAATCACTATGAATATGTCACAGACAAAATTGATTATTCTATGCCTCAAGGAATTAATATGGTTCTTAGAACTTATGATATTCACTTGGAACTAACACACAGTTGTTGAGCTTGGTGGGGATATAATTCCATAATTGGATTTAGATAGAAGAGTGGAAACACTCTTTTTTTAATTTTGCCATAAATCGGTAGTAAGTGATGAGCTTACACACCTAAGTTCCGTATGCATCCAAAAAATAGGCTTTCACATCAGGTTTACCGCACGAAAATTATATTATGGTTCAGATGGATTGGGTTCTGTAGTATCCACCTTAATCTCATCCACGGTTATTCCAACATTATATGTCACATCGGCAATCACACGAATATTCTCAAACCCAATTGTCTTATCAAGTTCAGCAATTGTATTCTGTAATGCATTTACATCTTCGGTAGAATATTCAGTAAATGTAACTGTAGAACCTGTAGTAGAAGTAGTTCCGTATATCTCCCAAAGATTCTTTAACTTTGCCTGTGTATTTTTGACTAAAATTTTATATGTCATATACTATTTCCTTTCTACAAATTAGATTTTATTATTTTAGTACAGGTAGTGAGACTTGAACTCACACGGTATTGCTACCAAAGGATTTTAAGTCCTCTGTGTCTGCCTATTCCACCATACCTGCTAACGCTGAGAAACACGAATTCGCTATAGAATTATCAGACCATTCAGTAGCTTGGACAAGCTGAAAAACCCATTTCTCCTAAAACATCCAACTGACCAAAAGTCTGTTGGCAGTTCGAAACTCTCGATTGGGATTTCACCATGAAAATTACATAAAATTCATGACAGAGTTTGATAAAAAAAAGATATACCGCATTAAGGTTTCGTGCACACTAGAGTTATAAAGTCAGCTCTACCAAAATGCAGTAATAGGACTTACAATGCTACATGAATAACAAATGCCAAGATATTTATTATCACACTTATATTTTAGCAGTGAACGCATAGCTTTCTTTTATACTCTGATTCGCTTCCGAGTTTGCACCGCCAATGAGCAGTAGCAGTGAGAAGTTTTAGACCATTCTAAAGGTCAATAATTTCGCAAACCGACCTTTATATTTATGTCACATATCGGTCAGTGACAGCTCACTTAATACGATTTTAACGAGCTTCGTAACTCAGTAGTACTATCGGTCTACCTGTCCGTCTGACTTTCACAGAGCCTTGTTGAGTTCTTATGGTTTCAGAGCATTCGGCAATATACAATTAATTGTCCACTTAAGAGTTCTTTTATTTATTCTCCGTTGTAAACTTTTTCAAACCGCTATGTGGCAGAGCGATGGTAGTTTTTGATAAGGCTTCTACCAAACCCGCATAATAAACCCTCATTTTATTAGTCGGATAGAGCAATAACCGACACCACTTTGTTTGTTTTATATTGGTTTATTCTCCACAAATCACTCTCTCTAACGTGATTGCCTTTAGAGATCAATAATTCACTATATAATCTACTTCACCAAAAAGCTAATTATTAGCGGAGTTCCGATACCTTCTTATAAACTTATGGTATCTCAAAGCTTCAGATATGTAACTAAAACTCTTGTCTGAATACATATCCTCTCCAACTTATTTCACACTCAAGGTTGATGTCCTGTTTTGTGTTATCTCCCATATAGAACGGTAGGTATGGTTCTCCTAATATATCATTCTCTGTTTACACATCAAAGAATATCTATTATAATTATTCCACACTCACTAATCTTTCTGCTATTTCTATGAAAGGTCTGGTGAAGTTCTATGTTTATGTGCATTTATTCTCTTATTTTTGGAATATTTTGACATGAATTGTCGTGATATGATATAATGTAATGGACAAGCGATTATTCAACATTTCATTTAAGGCTAGATGGGATGGTAAAAGGCGGTTTAGAGTCGTTCCAAAGTAGTGATACTTTGTTCGAATAGAATCCTTTCAGAAGGAAATAAACATGAAAGGAGAGCGATACTATTAATATTATGGAAGCACTTATAATCGGAATAGTAGGTAGTATTATTGCTACATACATAATACGATTTATAGATAAAAAGATGCACAAAAATAACCGCCATGAGTCTAAATAGCGGTTAAGTTTGTGTTAATGAAATTATTTATTAGCCTACACACCACATATAGGCTCTAAACCGTCTAACGGATAATTGCTTGTTTCTTTGACTATATTGTAACACATAAAATTGTGTGGTGCAAGTAAAAATAATAGGTGAATTTATGGAAAAGTTTATGGAAATAATAAATACAATCCTTCCAGCTTTGATTACAGGCGTATTTACTTTTATAGTCACCAAATATAATTATAACAAGAATGTTCCTTTGGATAAAATGGAAATATCATATAATAGAATCTATTATCCAATTTATAAAATTATACATAAAAAAGATATTATGAAAAACTTGGATATAACTATTGAACAGATCAAACCTTATTTGGATAAGTACAATAAATATGCAGATATTTCTACGCTGAAAGCTTTTAATTCATTATGTGAAAACAAAGACAAGTATTCATATAATAATTTTACAAACAATATATACAATAGAAATACATACCTTCGTAGAAGACTTGGATATTTAGAACCAAATATTTTTCAGATTTATACATATTCAAATAAAAATGAAAAATTTGTTATCAGATTATTATTAGAACTAATCATTTTATATTGTTTTACGATTATATATGCATGTACTAAAGATACAATAAAAAATGTGTCATTTTATATTGCAGCAATTAGTATGATAATTGTTCTAATTGATTCATTGATGTATTTATTGTACATTATAGGAATTAAAATTAAAGAGTTTTATAGACTTATTAAATCGAAACTTAAAAAGATGACTAGGTAATTAATGTCATTTACGTTGACATAGGTTTTACGTTGCTGAATGCACCATTCAACCTGTCTTTAAAGACGCAACCTAGTCTTTATATTCAAAATGGAGTTAAATTAAGCTAGGGGTAGACGAAGACTTCATCGGCATCCTCAGTGTCTTCACGAATGACATATATCTGAGTAGTTTCGAAAGGCTTATTTAATTTCTTCGTCAGTAACATCAGAATTTTTGCTTCTTAGAGCATTGATTTTATTCATAACCTCTGCTTTAGTTTGTTTCCTGCAATAGAACTCCCTAGTGGTTTCAGTAGATCGATGATTGGCAAGCTCGGCTGCTAATGCTAAATCACCAGTTTCTTCATATACAAGATTTAGCCTAGTCTTACGCTGGCAATGAGGTCTATAGTCAGAAATTCCAATAATTTCGCCATATTTCTTCATTCTATCTCTAATTGCACTGTCGCCCATAGGTTTATATTCTCCATCGTATTTTGTAATTAACAATGAATCACATTCCAAGTGGTCATAATCATTCTTTCGCATTTCAAGCCACTCTTGAATAAGTTCTTTTGCAACATCCCCGAAAACTACCTGTGTACGGTATCCTTCTTTTTCCCTTATATCTACAAACATATTGTTCTCTAAATCAAGTTTGGATAACTGCAATCTTAACAACGCACCAATTCTATTTGCTGAGTCAAAACTTACTTCAAATAAAATCTGGTCTTGAATTGAATACTTATCATTTTCAGATAATTCTCTACGGATTGTCTGAACTTGTTCTTCTGTAAGGAAATACGAATTTAAAATATGTTCCTCATTAGCTTTTTTCATTCTATCAAGTTTCCCATCAAAAGGATGGTATTTAACAAAACCACGTTTCATAGACCAAATATAGAATGAACTAATAGCAGAGATTTTCATGTTGATAATCTTTTTATGATTCAGAAGTGTTTCTTGACAGAACATAATATAGTTCTCCATAATATCAACGGCATTCTCCATAAACTCATCTGAATATAAATCTAAATCACCATAGTTCTCACCTAACCACATAAGAAAATGACGAAACAATCCTTCATATCTTTTATATGTAGTGTCTTTAACATCCTGATTTTTAATAATATTTGATTGGAGATATTTCTTATATTTCTTCAAGTTATCAGGGTTTATAAATTTTTCCTTATCCTTGGTAAAATATTTTACCCTTGTTACATGTGCCACTAAATCACTTCCTTTCATAACAAAAGAAACAGTAGCATCATTAACTAACTGCTTCTTATCGCATTTTTATATATTCATTATAAATTCCACAATCAGCTATGACACTAATCATGAGTACATATATTTATTCTCTGTTTCCATTCACAGAAACATCAAAAAGCACATCAGTATGGACTTGAACCATAAGCTCGCAGTTTTGGAGACTGCTGTGTTACCAATTACACCACCGATGCATACAAAAAGAGTGTGCAGCATACACCACACACTCTAAATAACTTAAATAATATCCCAGATTTTATTTACAAAACTAAGAAAACCTGAAATATCCTCAACAGCCTTATCATATTCTTCTTTTGTTACTTTTTTGTCATTAACTTCGTAAGAGGTAGAAGAAGTAGTAGTAACCACATCATGACAATTACAATTTTCACAATCACCATCACAGTCATCATATTCATTGCCAATTTCTACTTCATATATTTCATCAGATTCAATCTTTGGAACAATCTTAGAATTGCAATCGTCAAAGATGTATACGACATCAGCTTCAACAAAGATATAACCATTTTTTCGCTTAACTGGTTCACACCAAATTTCATCATCTAATAAACTGATAACAAAAGCGTCATCATATCCATCGTATTCAGGATTTGCTAACTCATTAATAAATGCAATGCCATAACCCATTCCAACAAGTTCACGAATAATCTCTTTTGTATCTTCATATTTAGCAACAACATCTACTGAATTATATTTGTCATCAGATTTTACTCTGTCATATGTATCCGCAACGGCACAAGCAAAATCTTCATAGTCTTCAAAATGTAATGTTTTTATAATAATCACAACCCTTCAGATTAAGCGAGTGTCTTTACCGACTTAGAAATAGTAAATTTAATTTCATCATGTTCAGGTACAGTCCAAGCCTTACCACCTGCAAGAGCAGCAACACCAGACTTCTCATTTACATGCTTTACTGAGAATGTTCCAACTCCAGGAAGTGTAACCTTTTCAGTTTTGTCGTTGCCAAGATTTTCAACAACACAATCAACATAAGCCTTAATAACTGCTTCAACTTCCTTCTTTGTAAACTTCTTACCCTCTGTAGCAACAATATCTGTAGCTCTTTCTGCAACTTCCTTAATCATTAAATCCTTTGTCATAATTTTTAAATTCCTTTCTTTCCTTAAAATTTTTTATGCTTTGGCAATTTTTAACTTTATTGCCGAAATTATAATAATGGCTTCGTCAGCCAAAAAAAATATATTAATTGTAGCCGTAAATATCTGCTTCCACAATTACTCTAAACTGAGCTGAACAGTGGACTACAATTGTTATTAAACTTAGTCAAGTTGTATATCATATAAGCAAATCAGTCCATTATCACCTATAACCGATACTGTTTGCTCAGGTTTATTTGTCTTACGAATTGACATAGCGTATGTGTCTGATCCAGAAACACATCCTGATTGTATTACTTTTGTATCATATACTGTTTCCATAGCATTAGTATGCCTATGTCCAAGCAACACAATGTCTGGCTTAATATTGAACATCATTGTGAAATTCTGTACAACATTACTTGGTGAATCTTTATGTCCATGAGCAGCAAATACATTATTGCCACGAATATTAAACATTGCAATTTCAGGCTCAATAGTATTATCACAAATAGTAATATTTTTTATATTCTGCATTCTTGCCTTTAAATAGAAGGGTAGCAATACGTCCATATTTTCGCCATCTAAAGCATCTTCCTTCTTAGGGGAAATCCTAGAATGATTACCAGGCGTTGTATATACATAGATATGATTAAAGTGATTTGCCATTCTAACTAGCATAGCAGAAATTAACTCTGAAATATATTTAAACTGTTCCATAAGATCCATATTATTCTGTAATCGAAGGTTATTGTGAATAATTCCACTAAGAATTTCACCAATAACTAAATAACAATTTTCTGACTCATGCATACCTCGAATATCAAGAATATCAGAGGTGAATTTTTCAATTCGTTTCTTTAAAATATCTTCATCAAAATCATTCTTCCAATTATGTATCTCAATTCCGCAATGGATATCGGTGAGATGACACAGTAAATCAGTCGAACTATTAAACAGAGTATAATGTACTGGAATATTTATTGGCTCAACATTCTCACAAATAATACGCTTCACCATATCAGCATAAGACTCTTTACGAGCTTCCTGTCTAATGAGTCGATTGTACTCAACTCTTGCATCAGAAAGTTTAATCTTTTCTTTACGCATTTTAATTAACTCAGTATTATCTGAATTATCTTCTGTTTCTACTGGTTCATTAACCCATCCAGCATCAATATACTCATATAATAATTTACTACCTTTACGTACTGTATCTCTGTGTTCTAAATCACCATTAAATTCAGAACGAAAATCAGCAACATCTTGCCACTCTAAATTTTCGTCTGTCTTTTTTCTCTTGAGTAAGTCTAATTGCTCTCTAAGAAATTCATTCTTCTCGATGTTGTCCACCTACTCTCTATTAAGCCTCTGTAGGCTCGTCAAGATCTTCCTCATCCTTGACTTTTATATTAATCTCAATAGCACCACCATTGAAATCTGAGAGAAGTGTAGAAAGCTTTTTCTCCTCGCCGTCCACATCAACTGTCATATTATCAGTATCAAGAATTCCTGCTACCTTCATAGCAGTAGTTGTAGTTTTTTTATAAGTAAAATTTGCCATTTTTTAATCTCCTTTTTCTCCAATATAATAGGAGAGCAGTATGCCCTCCTTAAAATAATTCCTCAATATCTGTAATAATATGGTCAGCTACACCTTTTTCAATAATTTCGTTAGCGTCTAACCACCAATTCTTACGATAATTTTTATCATATTCACTCTCAATAATCTTTGTATGACTTAAAATAAACTGTTTTGTGTATTCCTCGATTTTCTTAGTTCTCTCTAAATCATCAAGTACCTTGCCAGTATCCCCGTAACTACCTGTAGAACCATCATGAATAAGTGCTTCGGTAGACGACAGGATATATCTGTTGCCCTTTGGGATACCCATAAGCAAAAGCCCTCCTGCGGAGTAACATTTCCCCATTCCAATAGCATAAACTGGTGTCTTAGAAAGATTACAGATATTAATAAGCTCGTTTATTGCGTTGAGAGAGCCACCATTTGAATTAATCCAAATCTTAATTGGCTTTCTTTCGGCAATTGCTATATCCTTGTCTTCTCTATTCCATTCAACTATTTCCTGAGTCCATTCTACAATTCCGTCATCAATATCTTGATTAATAAGAATTTCACGATTATTTAATCGCTTATAATAATCAACAAGAGTCGGATCTGCAAGTTTGTAATTTGCTTCACTTCCTAAATTATCAAACTCTAACTGTAAATAATCTTTATTCATAGGCATTTAGCCTCCAATTTCATAATATTTTTATTTCTCAAACAATTCAGCAAACATTTTACTTGTTTCAGATCTAACATCTTCTCCAAGATAAATACAGCCAAATTTTTCATTACCCTTGAATTCATTGCACATCTTAATAAGAGGATTATTAACCGTCTTAGTAAGTAATGATTGCTTATAATCACCAGAAAGATAAATGCGACTGTTCTCGCCAAGTCTAGTGCCAATTAGTCTAATTTGACTTTCTGATAAATCCTCTGCCTCGTCACAAAGAATAATTGTTTGATTATATGTAGTTCCCTTCATGAAAAAAGGGACATTCGTATCTAAAATGCCACTCATTTTTAAACTCTGCAACTCAAATTCTCCACCATTAAGCGATTGAGTTAATGGTTCAAAGAATTTACCAACTTTATCTTCAATATCACCAGGGAGATAACCAATTTCTTTTCCCTCGCCAGAAACTTCTCTAACACCAAGAATTTTACCTGCTCTACCTTTTTCTTGAACATTATATAAAGCCATTTGCATAGAAAGATAAGTTTTTCCACTGCCATATCCACCTAAAATAGCAGCAATAGTAATATCTGGATTATTAAGAATATCTAACGCACATCTTTGTAATGAATTTTTAGCTTTGATATATCTTGATGATGGTAATTTTAAAGTAACAAATGTAAAACCATCGAATCTCATTTCTTTAAAAGTATTGTCATCTGTATTTTCGATAATCAGGTATTCATTAACGTGCCAATCTGAATAATCAATATTTTGCATATAAAAATTAATTTTATCAGCATTACCACGAATAATTTTATACCCCTTATAAATATCATTGCCGTCTTTACATACACTTTCAACGTTTAATCCAAAAATCTTACTTGCAATCATTTTACAAGCAATATCATCTGTAACGAAAACAACATCTTTCATTGCATTTATAAATGCACAGCTACCAACTATTTTAGTATCAGGTGTTATTTCCATATTTTTTCCCAGTATGTAGTTTTCAATTGCGTTGTCATATATAACAACATCATATTTATCCGAATTATCATCAAGTAAATGCAAAGCTTTTCGTGCTTCATACTTCACTTGATCATCTTTATTTCGAGATACCTTAATATGCTCTAACTCTTGTAATGTTACAGAACTTATAATAAAATTTTCATCAAATATTTTGTTCTGTAACTTTAAAATAGCGTTAGTATCATAAAATTTCATTGTACCGATGGTTTAGACACCACCTTCCTCATATATTTCGTCTATTTGACGATTTTACTTTTTCTAAGTTCCTCTAAATCCTTTAATGCACTTTTGTCTTCAGTCAGGTAATATTTAGGATGCTTACTATAAGAATGATGTAACATTCCACTAAACTTATCAAATGTATAACCTAACTGTTCTAATTCATGTGCTTCATTTTTGGTAATTAAAACTATTTTAATTCATTCCTTTCATGTAAATTTCCTGCTGAATAGCAGAAGAAAAGCTCTCTGGCAGCTTTGAACTGCCGTTTACTGATTACAAGTCAGTTGTACTAAACCAAACTATACGAAAAGAGCAAATAAAAAATCCCATACCGAAGTATGAGATCCTTACTTAATATGAGCTGAGATATTTGACTCAATACACTACCATCTATTGCGGTTGGACACAATTTATCACACTGTCGATTAGACAGTAGGTAGCAACAACACCAATTTTGCGAAAATTGGCAAACTCTTACCACAAAGCATTATAGATTTCCTTTTATCACATCGTCTCTTGCGGAGTTCTCAGATTGCAGTCTGATACGGTTGCAATTACTTGTATTTTCTCACATAGCACCTTGCGAGTGTTATATGTGTCCATATTACAGGACAATAAGTTGTTTTTCTCTTTGCGGTCATACACACTTTTGCTGTATATTATATAAATTTTTAAGAATTTGATTTACCAAAAGTCTGTACTTACAAATAGATGATGAGGTGTATATTTGACCATCAGTACCTTTTGAGTACTACCCAATCATCACCATCCTGTCTTCCTTGCTATCGGAATCCTTTATTACAAAACACCTGTCTTTCGACTTAAGATATTTATATAATAATTTAAACAGCACTAATTCTTGCGGAACTCGTACCATTTAGACATGGATTATCCCCACATTTCTGTGTTAATACAGTACCTATCTCAAGATACCTACCCAACCATATTCGCCAACAGTCGTCCTTGAATAGAAGGTTAGGCATAAATCCTATGTGTTTTCCGTCAAGCTGTATTGCTACAGTCGCAGCTTTGTAATACGACAAAACCACTTTATACATGTCACCATGCTTATCTTAGAATTTTTCATCCTCTGATCCGAAACCGACCAGTTCCCATATGAAATGGGAGAGTTGCTGAAGCACAGGAGTCGAACCTGCTATTACATGGTTATGAGCCATGTGTGATAATCCGTTTCACTCGCCAGCAATAATATATTTGAGAATAATCGGCAACCATACTACAAGAACTGTAGCACAGTCACCGACTCATATAAGAAGAGAAGAGGAGTACAATATGAATATGTACCAATCTTAGAAATGATTTTTAGAATTGTTCTGTTTGAAAACGCCTCGACTCAGGGCGACCATAAAGGTTAGAGTCTCTATATCTTCCACAGAAATGTATGGTACAGTCTCGCTTGCTGAACTTAACTGGTTTTGCACACCATACACAAGTTTTTCATATGGCTTCACAGCAACTAATTTATAGTCATATGTTAGACGAAATATTATAATGTCTCTCGACAATTATATATTCTCTCTTTTATCAGCCAAGAAAAGCTGATTTCATTGTTTTAGCCTTTCGGCATAGCCCTCAATTAAGAGGATATTTTTTATAAAACGATCGTTGCTTGCTTATATTCCGCATTTGCATATAAAGCGGAGAGGTACTAAAATAAAAAAAATCCTTTCTCCTCATTATACAACTTAACAAAGTTGTTAAAAATGCACTAAAATCAATGGCTTTACGACATAAAAATTGTCTAGGTGTCCCTAAAAAACACTGTTTTTGAACAAAATTAACAATTTTTCGAGAAACATTTTAGCAAATTTGCACTATTAATATCATATAATGCCTTAATTAAAATAGATTTTCTTTTTTTGATTTTTGATTTTAACTTGTATTGATTTTGTTTTTGAGAAATAGAAACACAGAAAGCTCTATCAATCAACCAACTAAATAATCCAATATAATTCTTAGATATATAAACCTTTTTTATATCTTGAATCATATTATCAAAATCCATTTTTAAAAGAAAATAAGAATCTTCATTTTCAGAACTAATAATAGAATAATATTTATTCATATACATTTCTATTATTTCTTCAACTTTTTTACATGTTTTCCTGTTCTTTTCTATTTCAAATTTCTTGAAAAAATATTGGATTGGAATAGTAGATTCATTTGACCTAAATTGGTCGAGTTTTAGATTATAAAGACAATTCATAGGACAGATAAGATTATAGTTAATATTCTTTTCCTTAAAATCTCGTCTTATAATTTTCCAAAAGGCAGGGTATCTATTATTTTCAACATCCATATCTTTTTTTATACGTCTTATTTCTGCACCTACATCAACATCGAATAAGCGTTTTGCACTGTCGATTGCAATCTGGGCGAGGATACTTAAGACACATACATAATCTTTATATTTTTGATCAGCAAACGTACAATCATATGTTTGAGCCAACTGCGCAAGATTACTTGATTCTCCTATATCTAACTGAGACGCAGCAAGTTTGTTGTCTAACTTTGCAAAATCTTCCATAGTATTATCATAAATGTTAGAATCCTTCGGAATATTATTCACGATAGTAGGATAGAGTAGTTGACATTTTCTTGCATGTTCCACTATATCAGGTTGATTTGTAGTATACAGACTATCGGAATCTTGATCTGATCCGTTGTTTTTATCTTGAAAATCTGTACCATTCATATTTATGGCAATAATCTGATCACAAAAATTAAAATATCTTTCAAATCTGTCATCATATACGTTATGTAAATATCCAAGATTATACTTTCCATTAAACGGACTTCTAAATTCAGCAAGATATTCATTATCATCAAACCTAGTTGTATAGCATTGGGTTGCTAAGTCTTCTACAAAAAAAGTATCATCTTTATCAACATCAGCTGGTATACCAGTTGCTCCATATAACAGCATTGCATATGGTGAACCAACAATTACCAAATTATCAGCATTTTGAATGACCTTACCACTTTTAAAATTTAAAACATATGTCATAATAATTGCTTTTTTACGCTCCCTAAAATAAGAACTTCTAAGAAAATCTCGATTCTGTTCACATAGGGCAATCAAAGCCTCATAATCATTTGAAAAGTTTATATTTTTTCTTAAATATTCAAGAAAGAAATCATCATCGGTCTTTAATTTATTGATATACTCGACACTTTCTTTACATATATTCTCCATAATATTAATATCAAGAGAGTTTACCATCTGATAACTCATTCTTTGAACATTACCAAGTTTGCTCGGATGTGCAGTTTTAACAACCCCAAACATGCAATCATTCTCATAAACTTTATTACGCCAATAATCATAAGATACATTATATTTAATCCATTTCATTGCATTATCAGTAGTAATAAGTTCTATATCTTTTACATAATGTTCGTTTCCCCACATATCTTTTACAGTAGCAGAGTAGTAGTCATTACCAAAATAATCACGGAAAAATAATTGAATATTACTGCAAAATGCAGCCATCTTACAAAAATGATGTCTTAGAAGAATATAACCATGACCCCATGATGGGAAGATTGAAGAATCAATAAGAGCCTGTCCATCAAACATTGTATTTTTTAATTTGTAATCATTAATAAGTTTTGCTATACAGTGTTTATTATTGTCTGTTTCAACTGATATAACTTTTGTATCAAAATATCTATCTACATCTTTCAGAATAAGGATATTTTTTGGATTGATTTTTACCCTTCCAACAATACCGCTACAAATAAGAGAAGAATAAGCACTTATTCCAACAATGTCTGCATTATGTTTTGGTAGTTTTATACCCATCCTTAAAAAATTAATTGCTCTATTATATAGTTTATCTCGGATAAACATACAAGTTCCCTTTTTTGCTTTCCCAGGACTTCTATATAACATTTTATAGTGAATAATTTCTACCTTGACTATTTCTCCATTTTTCTTTCTAGTAATATATTCGACATTAACACCATTATTATAAAATTCTTTTCGAATATCATCAGCAGATAAAGAGAAATATTCTGTTTTATGTTCAACAGCAAAATTGTATAAACTCATAATCTTTCTTTTTTTATTAGTTTGAGCTTCTATGAGTTTTTTACTACCAGAGCTAATTGCTTTCTTATAATCTATACGAGCATTTTTAGCTATTTTTTGAATATGTTTAATTTCATCTTCATAAGATCTTGTACCAAAATTAAATTCTAAACAAATTATATCTCTTGTAGTTTCTTCTTTCCAAGTTTTTAACCCATTTTCACATATAAAATCTTTAAATAAGCTATTAACAAACATTGCATCTTTGTAATCGTAATGATCACGTAGCCCCTTATTGTATTCATAAAGCGTAGCAGCTTCAATGTTTTTTATTTTAATTCCATATTCACTCATTTATTTCAACATCACCTCTTATTTATAAATTCTCTCTTAAGAGTCTTCTTTTAAATCATAATCGTCCATTTCTTTATACGTAAATCCAAGCCAACTAATAAGTTGGTCGGCATCTAAGCAATCAACGCAGTCCTCATGTAAATATTCACCGTTTTCATTATCAAGGTAACGTTCGCCATTATATATACCTTCTTCGCAAATGAAACATTTTATTTTTGTCTTAGGTGGAATATAATTAGGACATTTATAATTACATGGATATTTATTACATATTTCACACATAGACTATTCCTTTAATAGCGAACCAAGTTGTAAACATCTTTTTACATGTTCATATTTCTGAATATAAATATAACCAACATAATTAACCATAAGTCCATTAATATAATCTGTAATATCTTTATCTATATAACGTTTGGTTGAAAAAAATATTAAATTTTCTATATCTAAAATGATATTGGTTTTCGCATTAGAATTTTTTAAAAGTTTTAATTCTACATTATATCTACCAACATCTTCCTTTTTTTTATAAGCAATAATCGAATAATCATTTTTCAAATTAACAATTAAAAACGATTCATTATACATCTAACCATACCTCCCAATATCCATCACAGTATCTTGTTTTTAAAGTGTCATAATGAAATTTTAAAAGATCGGTTATCTGATATATGTAATACACATAATCAATTTGTCCACTTCTAATATTTGATAAAATATCATTTATAAAAGAACAATATTCCTGATAATTAGTTGTTCCATAATATTCCCCTTTTGTTTCCGTATTCCACATACCAGTATCTTTAGAATAGAGTCCACCCATTTTTTTTACTCCTTTTTTAAAAGGAGTAATGAATAATTTCCTTAATTCAAATTCTTCTTGCCATTTTTTATCAGTTAAATTCTGGCTAGGTCTACCATTTTCATTTGATATTACTTTTAGTTCTCTTAATTCATCGAGTGTCATATTTTTATATTTCTCCTTAAAGTTTTCTTTTTTTATTAGGGAATCAAAAAAAACATTTGAATCTTTATATTTATTTATTCTCTTTTTATTTGGTGAAGAAGTAGAAAAGTCTTCAATATCAATCTCACCTGCATATGTATTATGTTTTGTTGTTATAATTGTTGTTTCTTTCATATTTCTTATTTGTAGCTCCTTTAATTGTTATTTTATTTTTCATTGCATTGCTCCTTTGAGTGCTGCGTTAATTGGTTACATATGTATATTCTCTTTTATTTACGACTTATTGCCGTTTTTGATTTCTCCAAATGAATCTACATTATAGATTTCAAGCATCTTAGTAATAGCCCATTCAATTTCTTGGTCACAACCTTCTTTATTAAGGACATATATATTTGGAACATTTTGTGGTGGTTTTTTTGGATCAGGTTGGACGCTACCAACTTCTTTCTTAACGAGAAGTGGTTTTTTGTTGTCAATAGAAGATGTGAGATATTGAATACATTGATTAATTGTATCCTTAGACATAGAAAGTTCTTTTGACATAGATTCTATACTTCGCCAAAAAGCTTCTGGTTTAGTTTCAGGGTTCGTCATAGTTTCATTACCATTTTTATCTCTTTGTCGCACATAAATATATGAATTTATATATAGGAATGCCATTAATATATTCTCTTTATTAATACTAGATTCGTTCATCATAATAAAATCAAGCTGAGAAGATGTGATTTTTGAAAATTTATCAGCAGCATCAAAATTTTCAGGAATGATTTTAATTTCAATTCCAGTATCATATCCAAGTGTATCAAGATCCTGTTGAACTTCAATCATTTTATTGTTAATCATATATTCCAGTACATCGAGAATTTCTTGAAATGCTTTTGGTTTATGTTTGGTTGTTTTATAGCCATAGAATTCCATTACTTTACGAATAGTAATCCAGCTATAGTCTTCATACGATCTGTATTTATCTATAAGTATGTATGTGATATAAAATTTTCTACTAACTCTGTATTTGGTTTTAATATTCCCTTGAATATAATCATTAGGGAAACGAGTAAAGTATTCTGTTTTCTGTTTCAAAAAAATCCTCCTTTATATATGATATTTAATTATTTTCTGTTGTGGATTAAATAAATAATAGAAGTGTCTTGACGAGCGTTCAGCAAACTACACTTTTATGTATGTCTAATTTTGAAATATGAGAATTTTGACTACACTTTTATGTAGGTCAACTGAACTGAAAAAAGATATATAACTTATTTAATAAGACAGACTATTCGTAATTTATTCGCTACGCTCATAAATTACTCTTTAAATTTTGGTTGATTATTATTGGTTGGTCTATTTAATTATTCTCCATCTGGATTACCATTCTGTTCCAAATCAACATACTTCTCTTTAAAAATATCTTCTACAAAGAATACTGGCAGCTTATTATGATATTTTTTATATAACTCTTCGTCAGTGATAAGAGAGTAATATTTGTTTATTGATGTATCTATCATTCTTATATAATCTTTCACAATAGAATTAGTATCTTTGAATCTATCACCTATCTTTCCACAAATGGTACAATAGCTATATAGTCCTGTTTTAATATAACTTTTTCCTGCAAACATAAGATTGTATTGAATCAGACATTCTTCATATTGATGTTTATGTTTGGATTTCTTCTTGGATTTAGATACATTACTTTCTTTTTGTTTAAGATATTTAGGTATCTCTGATTTATATTTGTTCATTTGTTTTATTCCTTCCTATATTAATATCTATATATTCTCTATTGAATTTTTATTTTTGCGTATTTTTTTTATAAGTGGTAGTGAGATATATAAGGGATTTATTGTGTGGTTTTAATGTACCCCATAGGTATGAGATTAAATTGAAGAAAATGAGGGTGATTTTCGATTTTAGATTGTCAGGTATGAATTTATCATTGAAGTGATTTTGATTGAAATTTGAGTCGATTTCGTATGTTTTTGTCTAAGGGTTTGGTATTTGGAATTAGTTGGGTAGTGTTTGGTTATGATGTGAGAGTTTCATATTTTAAATTAAATGTGATCTGAGAATTTATATCACGATTATTGGATAATCTGGTTATCGGTGAAGGTGCTTATAAATAAGTAAGATTTTGGATTAGTAAGTGATTTTTTGGCGAGATGGGAGTTTGATTTTTTAGGTTGTAAGGTGGTTGAAATGCTTGATTTTAATGGGGTTTGACGATATGAGGTGCGATAAGGGATTTTAGTGATGGGATTTGGGATTTTGGTTGATTTGTTGGGGATTTTTGAGTTAGTGTGTGGATGAACCAGCTATATAGCTGCCTGCTTTTTTAAGACGATCGGTTAGTTTTAACTACCCCCAGTTAGACATATAAAACATACTCTAATAGTCTACTATTAGCATATATTTATCTATTAAGAAATAAAGCTGGATAAAATATATTTATACATATATTTATATTTAATTATCGTTTTTATTTTCCATTTTAATATTATAATTATATCTTTATAAAGTTATAAAAAAAATTCTAAAAAAAGTATTGACACAATCCTAAAAAGGGTATACAATGGCAATATGAAAAGAGGTTCTTCTTTTCAGTATGAAATTAAATAAAAAAATCTAGTCCACTAGATTTTATCACAAAAAAAATCTAGTCACTAGAAAAAATTAAAAACAAGGAGGTTGTTATTATGAATAACACAAAAAATCAGGAAACAAAAACACCAGCAAGTAAGGAGGAAAAAAACATGAAAAACAATAGTATTATTGACGTTGTTGTGAATGGCATGACAGCCACTGAAGCATTGAATGAGGTCAATGCAAGACTTGAAACAGTAGAAAAAAGTATATTTAATATTGCACTTTTAACATCATACGGATGCGGTGTAAAAATTCCAGCATATACAGATAATAAAGGCATAGAACATGCTGAAGCATGTTGTGAAAAGCCTATGAAACAGAAAGATTTTATTACGCTTGTAAATCGTTCTAGTAAAACCATCTCACGTTGGAAAATAGCCATGGATTTAATTATTGAAAAAAATCGTTTCAATGATTTTGCCACGGGTTTATATCCATTTTCTTATGATAAAATAATTGCTATCTTCAGGAATGAAAAGGCGTTCAAGGGTACAATTTTATCTGACCTTATGAAAATGTCGGCAAAATCTCTTGAAACAGTAGCGGAAGAATACAACAAAAAATCTGAAGGAAAAACTTCAGAGGGGAAAAAAGCTGAAGTTAAGACTGAAAAGGCTGAAGCTAAAAATGAAACTGAAGCACCAGTCAAAGAAGATTCTGAAGGAGGTTCTGAAATTGCAACTCTTACATACAATGGCAAGGAATACAAGGTTAATAAAGTTGTATTTGAAAAATGGCTTGCGAAAAATATGATTGCGGATTAATCTCTACACTAACTACACAATAAAAGGGCGGATTTATACCGCCCTTTTTATAATGTCATCCGGGTATTAATACCCGGATTTTTTAATGCTTTTAAAATCTAGTGACTAGATAAAAAAATAATGCACCAACTTATAAAATTATCTAGTGACTAGATTATAAAATCAATAATCAATTTGCATTATCTGAAGTTGATACTATGCACATTATAGAGATAAAGTACGGAGCAACCGCAAAAGACGCGGTTAGAATAGGAGGTTTTGCATTATGAATAATATTTTAGTTTGCAAAAATCCCCACGAATACATCTGGGGACAGCACATACCACTTAATGCATGGTACGGTTGCGATTCTGTCGGTTGGTGGTTTTGTACGGTTCACGGCGAGCCTGAAAATGACAACGAATTAGAGTTGAGACGTTTTAATGGTTCACGTTGGATTAAAGTGCGTGAAAATTCAGAAACTACACACAATATCTGCCAGTGGGCTACAACTATGCGTTTGTGGTGGACAAAATGCCATTGGTTTAAAGAAGAAGATGCACAAAAAAGTCTAGTGACTAGACATGAGCGTCATATAAATGGCTTAAAAAACATGATGAAACATTCAAGAAAACATAAGTCGCGCGGTTCGGGTATTAGGCTTGATAAAGAAAATTATTGTGCTGATAAAACAATAACTGATTATGAGTGTTCAAAAAATCCGTTACATGATTTTCAAAGATATTATATTTAAGGAGACAAGATAAAAAATGAAAATGTCAGAATTTATGCAGAATTGCACCGCTTGCGGTGGTAATTGGGGAGCTATGCTTTTATCTGGAATTAAGCGTGTTTTTCCAGATAAATATGAAGAGGTAGAAGCACATTATAATTCTATGGATTTTTCAGGTGGTGGAATTAAACCATTTGTGTATCTGTGCGATTGGCTCAATGAAAATGGAATTGTAGAAGATTAAAAAAGGAGACAACAATATGTTTGAATTATCAACGGAAATATATTTAAAGAAAAACGGTAAAACAAAAACACTTAAACATTTCTTTATGTGTTATAAGCGTGGAATTATTACAAAAGAAGAATTTGATATTGTTAATAAATTAGTAATGGAAGATTAAGGAGGCATATAACTATGCTTAACACATTAGATATGTACGGAATTTGTCACGAAATATACCATGACTTAAAAGGCAAAAATGCCTACTCCGAAACTGATGAAAATATTCTGAATTTTATTTTCAGACTATATAACACAACTGAAATTGACTGTGAAGAAATAAAAGCATTATGGATAGAGTGGCTCACAAAAGGTATTTTGTCTGTAAATACGCAAATTCAGAATGCAAGAAATAGGAAGTACAGCCATGCTTAATATACAAACAACAATTCATTCAGATTCAGAAGGCAACTATAAAGCAAAAGATATAATATCTCAACTTATAAAGGCAAAATTAGACATTGAATTGCCTGACAAACCATTAGAAGAAATATGTCTTGCGGATTTAAAATGTGAAGGTTTACCATGTACATATTCGTATACAGAAGGTACAATCTGGAACAATGAATTGCGTACTTATACAGAACACAAAATAATATTATGTTTTGGATAAATATAAAGGCAGATTGTTAGTCTGCCTTCCGTCTTACGGTGTAAGTCCGTAACCGATGAGCAGAAGCGAAACGGAAATTGAAAGGAGGTTGTTTTTATGGTAACATTGTAGATAGGTACAGTGTGCCTAAAAATTAAAGGAGGGCATTATATATGTCTAAAATTGTACAAAAAGTTCCCGATGAAGTCAAAAGGCAAAGCATAGAAACTTTAAAAGTTCGCAAGGAAACATTAGAATATCTGCGTCAAAATGGATTCAAGACCATTAATGATGTAGTAAAAAGGCAAATGGAAATTCCTAGTGAGTATAGAGGTAATATCTACGCATATTTGTTTTTTGGGATGGAAGATTAAAGGGAAGTCTAGTGACTAGATTTAAAAATTATATTTCTTTAATATATCTAGTCACTAGATAAAGATTTTTACAAAAGCGAAATTATATGCTAATATAGGAGGTGAATAACATTGGAGGCATATAATATGAAAATAAATTATAGCAAATTATTTATAAAGTTAAAAGCAAATAATTTAACTCAAAAAGAATTTAAAGCAAGGGCAAATATTAGTGGTGGTACTATGCAAAAATTGATTAATAACGATTCTATAACTACTAACACCATTTGCCGTATTTGTGACTACTTCCGTTGTATGCCTGATGAGATAATGGAGTTCATACCCGAAGAAAATTATCCAGAGAATATAAAGGCAAAACAACAGGCAAAACAAGCGATAGAAGCTCAAATTGCAGAGCTTCAAGCAAAGCTAAAACAAATAAAATAATCCAATAAACGCTACTTACAAGCGTATATTAAATATGTAAGGTGGAGTTATCCACGAACGAAAGGAAATTATGTTAAAATTAAAGTATGCCGATTATCCAGGCACATACTATGGTTTTACTCTTAAAAAAGGGTTTTGGTATGGAATAAATACCGAAACTCAAAATCCCATTGCAACATCAGGATGGGAATGTAGTGGAAGCATAGCCATTTACGAATTAATAGACGAAAAATGGCAGATGTTCTGGTATGATATAACAGAAGAAAAAATGTTTGATATTTCAAACATTCCAGAGTATTCAACAGAAGGCAAAATGTCTTTTGCTGAATGGCTCGAAACAGAGCTAGGCATCGAATGGGACGAATTCGATGAATATTATGATGGAACAGAAGAGTACCGCCAATATAATAAATATTTATATGACGGACTTCCAAATTTTGTCATAAACAATTTAAATTTATAAAATAATAATAATTATAAAAGCATCTTGCACAATGCAGGGTGCTATTTTTATGCCCAAAAAAATAAAAAAAGGAGAATATTACAATGGCAAAGGCAAAATACGATGCAATTCGCATCGCAAAACAGTTAGGGTATAACTCTAATATTATTGAAAGAATTAAGAATGCAAAGAGTGAAATTGAAATCACTCGAATTATGAAAACCGCAAGGGAGGCATTAAGATGAACAATGAAACAATTATAATGTATACCCTTGATGAAGCAAGGGAAATTATACATAAAGAGCAAGCAAAACAGAAAGCAAAACGCCTATCTATTTTTAAACAGAAAATCAAACAGAAAATGTTAGGTATTGCAATGATTGGTATATCAATTTTAATACCGATTTTGCTTAAAGATATAACAGTAAGTGTGTTTACGCTCCCATTGGGTGCGTATTTATTACTTACAAAAGAAAAATTAATATAAGGAGAAACATATTATGACATACGGAGATTTTTATGATATAGCCGAATACGGAAGTAAGAATTGGAAAGGCAATTTTACACCAAAAGAAATTGCCTGTAATGCCTATGAGTATAAGACAGAATATATGTTGTCTTTAGCACAAGGTAAACCAACTCATGCAATGACTGAATTATGCAAATTAATTTGCGAAGATATGGATTTTGCAGATTATGCAGACGTTCAGGAAGAAAGCGAAAAGGCTCTGACTATCGAGCAAATGGAAAATATTTTAGAAGATTTTTTGGAGGTGTAAGATTATGAAATGGATAGAGATTTTACGAAAAGATAAATATGCATTACTACAAAGCGAAAGTGATACACAGTATGCAGTTGTGAGTGGTTATGATCCAACGCAGCCTGAAGACCAGCAGTGGTCAAGTGGCACATATTTTGAATATTGGGATGCCACAAGCTACAAAATAATAATGTTGCAAACAGCATTAGATTGTTTCAGGAGCAGAACGGAAAGTGACTATATTCCACGTTGCAGACTTGAGGAGCTTGCAACATTATTCAAAGACGGACTTATTGAGGATGATAGAGATTCAGCCCTTGAATACTTTGATGAATGTTGCGAGATGACAGAAGAAGAAAAATCTTTCTTTGAAATTGAAAAAGATTCGTCTATTGCAAATACTAAATTTGAGAATCCTATGTACAACAAGGGTTATGATGATGGATTTGCAGATGGCACAAATAGTATAGAAGAGTAAATAGATATTTTATTAGAAAGGAGAAACAGATTATGAAATTAGTATATAAAGACACAGAAAAAGAAGTACAGAATGGAGATATTCTCACAGATTTTCGTGGTGATAAGGCAATTGCTTATTATTGGAAAGAGCCTACCCACGGCGAAGGCAAAATTTCTGTAATGGAAGATCCAGATGACATAATGAGTTGCAGAGAATATTATGTTTCTGTTTTTGGATTAAAGTGGGTAGAGTAAATGCGTGTTTCTTTGTAGGAGGTGTCGATTTGAAAAGACAGAATGTTAATAGAAAAAATAATATGATGGAAACAAGAAACAATGGAATTAACGAATTTGCAAAGGAAACAGCAAGTAATCTTCTTAAAAAATATCCAGATATTGATTTTTACGATTTGATGTTTCAATTTGAAATGCAATTCAGACATGAATACTTGAAGGCTATGTTAAAAGAAACATCAGACTAAATTTACATTCAAAGAAAAGGAGAAATATATGACAGTTATAGAATTTTGTTTAAAGAAAACACAAGTTGGAGAATTGTGTGTATTCAGAGGCGATGGGTGGATTATTGGTTCAACATGGATTGACCATGAGGATTTATTTACAATACATAACAAAATCATGAATAAAGAAGTAAAGTCTGATGAATGGAGCACATTAACAATTACAACAGAACATGGAGATAAAATTGATGTGCCATGTCATTATATAGATTTTTAATAAAAATAAGAATGATAAAAGAAAAGAGTGCTCGTTTTATAGAAAGGAGATTATATGACAAGAGATATATCAAGTGAAGCAAAACCATGTCCGATGTGTGGCTCAAAAAGGATTTATATGGATGAACCGAATTATGATTTGATGTTTTCTGTAAAGATACAATGTGCTGATTGTGGGCTAAGTGGATATAAGAATTTTACTAATAAAGCTAAAAATCCGATAGAAAAAAAACTATTGATTATTGGAATACAAGGGCTTATGAAAAGTAAACAATAAGTGTTTCATTTAAAGAAAGGAAGAAGAATAGCCATGACAGAAATGAATAAAGAAATGCAGAAGTGTTTTGATAAAATGAGCGATAAACAGAAAATTAGAATGTTTTATGAGCTTACAAAGTATATGCACGAGAACATGGAATACGGAGAAGATGAAGACATGAACAATCTCATCGAAGATATTGCTAATGTTAAAAATGATATTGAGAATTTGTAAATGTGTGTTTGAACAGTTTAGAAAGAGGTAAAAGTATGACAGTAGATATTACATGGGCAAAAGACAAGAGAGATATTACAACTCATAATACACAGACAAAAACATTCAATTCAGAAGAACAGGCTATTGAATGGATTAGAAGAAACGCAAAACATATTGTATCTATAAACCATCGTGGATTTTTTATGAGTGAACAGATTTCTCATTTTGACATTATGGATTGCTTGATAAATGGATACTAAATTCGTGCTTCTTGGATTGGAGATTAAGATAAATGAATAGAATTGATGAAATAATTTATAAAGAGACACAGAAGGCAGCTTATGAAGAACAGTGCGAACAAGAATTTGTTCATCAGGAACAGCCAAACGAAGATTATTTTGAAGGCTTAAATGATTATTTGGATGGAACAATGAGTATTTAAAATTCGTATTTCAAAAGAAAGGAAAGAAAATGATGGATGAATATATTAAAGAAATTGAACAAATTGCAGCTAAATGCACAACAAGTCAATCTGATGGATATTCACAAATTATGAGAATTTGTGATGCAATGAGAGAACAACAAAAATATTGTTTAGGATATATTTCTAAAGAAAAGATTGCATCACCTCAATTTGATTAAACTTAAAACTGAGATTTCTTAGTACGATTGGAGGAAATATTATGAATTTATATGATGGTTGCGAATCAAATAAGGAAATCATTTATGGTTTTACTTCTCTTGATTTTTACAACAAATTAGAAAAGCGACAAAATGAAATTTTATCACAAGGAAAGAAAGTTGTATTTGTAGAATCAAATACAGATATTAGGTCAGGTGCAAGAGTTGTTATATATTCTGATAAGATTCCTGAAATCATGCAGAATCATAAATACAGATACGTCAAGATCAATGGAAAATGGACAAGAAATAGTCTTCTCGGATATTGCGATTGCTGTGGACAGTATACAGAACTTATTTGTTTGAGTGATAAAGGAAGAACATGTAAAGATTGTTCAGACTTGAATTTCTAATAAATCTAAGATTTTATAGTATTATTGGAGGAAACCATTATGGCAGATACAAAGAAAACAAAAAGATTACACATTGGTATGGCTTATACGTATGTAGGAGATACAGGAATTGATATTCCTATGGAATTATTAGAAGGCAAAACAGAGGAAGAACAGTTGGAAATTGCTTGTAAATATGCACAGGAACACATTGATGAAATTCCTGTTGCTACTAATGCAGAATATATTCCATACTCAGATAATTTTGAGATTGATGATATTGATTTTGAAGAAGAATAAAGCACAGTAAACTAAGCTTTACTTGGAAAGGAGAAAAAGAAAATGATAGGAGATATTTATTTTGCAACAACAGAAGGTGGACTTGTTACTAATCGTGATGTAGCAAAAATGGCTTTTGTTGTAAATGGAGATTATGTAGACGAATATAATCTTGATGAGGTTCGTGAATACACAAAGAAGTGTAAAGGAATTACAAAAGAAGTAAATCCTTCAATTAAGATGTGTTTACGGAATCACGAAAGGGTAAAAGCTGTAATGATTTACCGTGACAGACATCCAGGAATTGGATTAAAAGAAGCAAAAGATGCTGTTGAAATAATTGAGGCAAAAATGAAAGTTAGAAGAGAGATTTAGCAACTAAACAGAATAACGCAAACGCAAAGGCAGTTAGGAGAATAATCTACTAGCTGCCTATTTTATTACAAGAAAGCGAGGAATGAATATGAAACAATTTGATTTACCTGTAGTAAATGATATACAAAAATCATTTTACGGAAAAGCGAAAGTAACAGAGTTAGACAATGGAGACATTGAGCTGACAAGCTACAATACAGTCGTTTGCAGAATACATAATGGAGTTTTTCAGAGATTGTGGAATGGGTATTCAAAAACGACAATGAAACATATCAATGCTTTTATTGGCTTCTATGGAATTGAAGGTGGAGGCAAAGCATGGTGGAACAGTTTAAAGATTGCATAAATTAAGGAGGAAACGAATTATGAAACTTAAAACAGAATGGAACGATGTTGAAAAAACAACAAAAGAGTTATTACGGATTTTTAATATGTGGCGTATATCAAACTTGAAGATTACAAAAGGAAGAGAAAACACTTTAGAAAATACGTTTGGATTTCCTTATACATCTTCAAGTGAATACGCAGCTATCTGGAATTGTCAGGCAGAAGCACATTATAAATGGTTAGAAGAATGGAAATTTGAAGGACTTGCAGTAAGCGAAGATAATGATGCAGTTGTGGTATTTGAACATGAAGATACAGGTAAGTTTGACAGAATGTATATAGTTATTGGAAAGGTGTGTGATTAATATGAGAGAAATTAAAGTTCAATTATACAGAGGTGAAGATGATAAATATGTCGAGCTTTGGAAAACAGTTGAAAAAATTAAAAGAAAGCATAGATATTACGGAAGATATACATATGGAAATGAAGGAACTTGGTATTCAGTATGTGATCCACTTGGCTACTGTGAGTTAAATACACCAATGGCAGATGATGTAATGTTTATCTGTTGTGATGAAAAAGGAAATGAAGTAACCAGATATTCAAATGCAGATGGAAACAAACTTCCAAAATTTGAAACGGTAATCAAAAGAGAATGGAACAAGGTAAAGGAAAAGCTTCAGCATAATACGGAAGACTTGACTAAGAATTTTTGGGCTAATTGTTGGAATGGAGATACCACAATGAAAATAAATCAGTGGTTGTTATCTTATAAAGATCCAGACTTATATCCTGAAAAGGCAAACGATTATGATGAAAATTGGACAGGATGTTGGGCAGAAAAGGAAATTGGATATGAACCTATTCCAGATACAGAATTTGAGTATTTAGGTCATAAATATCAGTTCACGAAGGTAAAACATAAACATGAGTATTGTGGTGTTGAGTGGTACGAGTTTGTATGTACTGATTCACCTTATGTAATGCAGGATACGCCTTGGGTGAAAGATAGAACATGGATTCAGTCTTATATGTATCTTGGAAATTGGTTTGATGATAAGACTTATGGAACAATGTATGACCAAAGAACAGCAAGAGAAAGGGTAGTTGCAGCACTTATTAAAAAGTTTCCTATGAAAGAGAAATGGGACAAGTTACTTTATGTAAAGAAGAGAACAGGAAATGAATTTTATAAATGTGATTGTTGCTATGAAAAGTCATATTCCGATATGGCAGATATTCTTATTAACAGAAATTATCACAGAAAAGATGTTGATTATCTTTGCAAGTTCATTAACAAGAAAACAGAAGGAATTGTATTTGCAAGCAATAGAGGTAACAAGTACACAATCAGACAGGCTTATCCAGATATTTATGATTATGATAATTGCTTGATATAAGAAATGGAGGCGAAGAATTATGCAGAAAACATTAATGGAAATGTTAATTGAAGCAGGTTATCCGAGAGAAGAAATGTATCATCCTTCGTATGGATCTGATTTACATGTATATGTAACACCACTTACAACAAAGGTAATTGAAGAATGGTGTAAGGCACATAATTATAGAATGGCTTGGCATTGTCCTACATTTAAAGACCAGATAACAGGCAAAATGATGTATGATTGTGCATTTCAGTGGTATGAAAATTAGTAGATAGGAGCGTGATTATATGGCAAAACAGTTTATAAGAGAAATAAAACCACATGTAAATCTATATAGAGATACATTAAATGGAATTGCGTGGATTGAAGATGGTTCAACTGGTCTTGGAATTAGTGTTCATCCAAATATAGATAAAAGTGGTTCTGTTATAGGAATGAAAAATCTTGGTTATTGGGACAGATCAGATAGAATAGTACAGAGTCATAGATGGAAATATAATATTGACAGATTCGTATGTGATAAAAACGACAAATTAGAAATGATTGTGGCTAATGAATGTATGTGCCAAGGTTGTATTGAAAGGAGACAAAAATATGGTAAAACAAATATATTACCTGCATAGTTGCAATGAATGGAAAGAGTATTCCAGCATGAGACTTTTATTCATTGGCACATCTCAACAGAAATTAAAAATGAAAATTTCTAAGGAAATTGAAAAAGGCAATATGGAATATAAACCTGTTACTACAAGATACGATTATGTTGATGGAGAATTTAAGCTAGTTGACAAAGAAAATACTCCAAAAGAACAGGCAAAACTATTCAGACAAGATTGGAAAACAGAAACAAGAGATACTATTAAGTCTGAATTAAAATATGGAGATTTTGATTATACATATAATAATGAAGAAATGTAATCAAAGGAAATTGTAATTTGTTGTTACCTAACGGAGCACCTTTTAGAGTAACTGTTGTAAAAGGATAAGTAAAACATAAAACAAGCAGGTATCGAAATGATGTCTGTTTTTTTATGCTCTGCCCTAGTGGGGCGGGACAGTTTTTTATATGTGCAATTTAAGATTAAGAAAAAACGGCTAAATCGCACTTGTTTTTTTATCAGAATAAAGCTAGAATTATATTATAAAAATTAAATTACAGGAGAAAAATTATGACAATTGAAAATATGGAAAGAGAAGAAAAAGCTTTGGAAGATCTGATTGATTTTATTGAAAAAAGGGAAAAAGACGGCGCAATACGTCGCTGCAGAGACTTTCTTGATGTTTTGAATGAGTCCCCACTTGTAAGCGAGGACGGGGAAATCTTCAAATTTGCGAGAGTGGTGGAAGGAATGGGGGTTTATTTAATAAAAAACAAGGTTGAATCACAATACTTTGAAAAAATAGATCTGAATTCTTTTGTTCAAAACTGTATCAGATTTACCGAAGAAGCTATTGCCGAAAACAATAAGGCGATTGTCATACCCGCAAGCAGGGATTTTGCTAAAATTGTCTCTTTAGAAGATAATGCGCAGATAGCGGTTTTTGCTAAATTTGCACAGATTGTCAGCAACGGAGAAAATGTAAAAATTGCCAGCTGCGAAAATGATGCGCAGATAATTTCTAACGGTTCAGGTGCTTACATAACCGCAAGTGGTAATAATGCACAGATCGCCAGCAACGGAAATGATGCGAAGATAATTTGCGATGGAGTAAACTCGCATATAATATCTAATGGCTCTAATGTGAGGATAGCTGACAGTGGTATTAGAACTTATATGGTCAGCTGTGGGGATAACGTACAGATCGCCAGCTGTGGGGAAGGCGCACAGATAGTCGCAAAAGGAAAAAACACAATTATTGCGGCTATCGGCAAAAATTCTATTGCAAGGGCTCCAAAAGGCAGTTGGATAACTCTTGCCGAATGGGTTAAAATCAATAAACCTGGTAAAAAGGAAAACTGGAAACTGAAATGTGTAAAAACTGAACGAGTTGATGGTGAACGTATTAAAGAAGATACGTTTTATAAATTAGCAGACGGAAAGTTTGAGGAGACTATTGGATAAAATAAACATAATATGTAAAGTTAATCTAAGAACTAAAGCAGATATCAAAACGGTATCTGCTTTTTTAGTGCAATAAAACAGAGAATATATATACAAAAGTGGAGGCAAAATAATATGAATGGATATGAATTTAAAAGAGAAATCGAAAGAATTTTTAAGGTGGCACGAAAAATGTGTCCAAACGTTACAGATGATATGTTGTATACAAACGGAGCTATTTATTATATGAACGGGAACGACAGTACACCGTTTGATTGGAATTGCAATAACAGGTTATGTGAATTTTTCATTTTCCATAAAAATGAGATGGGCTTTATCAAGGCATTCGTAAATAGTGACAACACAATTGATATGTACATCTATGAAACAGACGATGCTATGCAGCCGACTTATAAATTTACAGAGGAAATGGAGAACTTAAAAGCAAGAGATTTTGCAAAGGTAATGAACTACATTGCAGATGATGATCAGTTATGGGATAAGCCGATTGATGAACTCGATTGGGATGTTGATGTAATGGAATGTGACGAGATTGACTAATACAGAGAATAATAAGGCAGACGCAAACATATGTGTCTGTCTTATTTATTGGAAGGAGTAAATGAAATGGAGTATGACAAAGGCATATATAACTATTATTCAAGAAAATATCCTGAAGAAATTTTAGGAGACTGCATGTTTATAACAATTCCTATAATGGATGGAAGTGAGTCGTTGGACAAGCATTATATAAATCCACGAAAGGCAGAAGGATTTAATTTTCATGAAAATTGGTTATTAAGATTGATTTATCTAATTAAACCTATGGTATGAGCAATGGAAGGAGAATTATATGAAGATGCATAAAATTCATGGTGTAGATAAAAATATCTGCACAGCAGAACAGATGATTGCGTATAATTATGCTTTTAGTCATCGTAACTGGTTGGAAAAGATTTATAAGTCAGATAACACAGAAACCGTTAAAAGTGAAGCATATCAAGACATAATTAGTTTAGTAGCGAAATGTCTCAAAGATAATGAAACTGATAAAAGATACAACATTGATGCAGTTATTCATTGCTTTAGAAATGGAATTGAAAATTATATGAAGCAACACTCAATTATTAATTCTTATGAGCAAATAGGGAAAACATTTGTGTGTTTATATGATATTGAATAGAGGTGATGAAAATGAGAATTATTAAATATACAACACATCTTGATGAAGACAGAAAACCCAAACTTGTAAAAGAAAAAGCAAGTAATTATCCAGAAATATGTAGTTTAAATAGTCCACAAAAAATTACAGATATGATAAATGTAATATATAACGCAACTGTTCTTACAGAAGAGTATATGTGGTTAATTGCATTAGATACAAAATGTGCTCCAATAGGCATTTTTGAAATATCACATGGATTATTAAACGCTACATTAATTTCACCAAGGGAACTATTTATGAAATTATGCCTATGTGGTGCTTATGGATTTGTACTTGTACACAATCATCCATCAGGGAATTGTTATCCTTCTAAAGAAGATAAAGAAATAACAGAGAGAATGAAACAGTGTGGTGAACTAATGAATATCAATTTAGTTGATCATATTATTGTAGGCGATGGATATTATTCTTTCAAAGAAAATAACTAAAAGAAAGGTTGGTAGATAACTATGATGAAATTTACAATAAATGCAAAGGATTTAAAGACAATGATGGAGAAGGGAATGGCTGCAATTAATAAGAAGACAACTTTCTCAACACTGACAAGATTATATTTTCAGATAGATGAAAATGGAATCCTCAAAGTTTTGGGAACTGATATGGAGCATTGGGCAGAAGTCAGAACAGATAATGCTTATGATACACAGCCAGGAGTTCTTGGAATTGATGTGGATGATATTAAAATCATTTCAAAAATGAGTGGTGAAATCACATTGGAGGATGTAACTACCGAAGATATGGAAGTAGGCAAAATCAATATTAAGTGTGGAAAGAAAATTGTTACAATCCCACGTTATCAGAACACAGATATTTTCCTTCCGTCGATGGATGAAAGTGAAAAGAAAATTATGTCCATAAAAGAGAATTGGTTGCTTGAGACACTTGTTAATCTTAATACATATACAAGTAGCAATGATAATATGAAGATAATGCAGGTATTCAATTTTAATACAAAGTCAAAGAGAATTGAAGCTCTTGATGGTTATAGGCTTGGAATGAGAACACTTGAAAATCAGACCATCTATGAGACAACAGAAAATCCATTTGATACAGTAAAAATTCATAATAAGTGTGTCCCTGTATTTAAAAAGCTGATGGATAAGAAGTCTGAAAAGGAAATTGAAATCTATCAGGATGGAAAATATATCAGACTTGAAGGAAATGATTTTACATATATGATCCATAGAATTGATGGAGAGTATTTCAAAGTAGATTCAATGCTTGATATGTCTGATGATTATAGATTTGTACCTGATAGAGAACAGATTCTTGAAGCAATGAAGTATGATGTAGAATTAAGAAAGACATCTGGTGCAGATAAGAAACCAGTCGTATTACATAGTGAGAATGGAAATTTATATTCATACATTGCAGCAGGTAAATATGAAGCATTTGATGAATTTGAGACTAGCGAAAATAACATGAAGGATAGCTTCTATATTGGACTTAATCCACAGTTCCTTGCAGATGCATTTAACATTGTAGATTCTGATAAACCTTTATGTTTTGGTACAAGTAACAAAGCACCATTACTTATTAATGGAGATGAATACAAGATTTTAGTATTGCCTGTAAATATTGAGAATGATGAATATAGTACAGAATTTACAAAGAGAATTAGAGGTGAGGTGGCATAAGCCACCTTGCTTTTAGAAGGAGTGGTTATATGTTAGAAAGTTATGTTATGGAAAATGCAGATTATGTAAAAATTAAGAAATTGAATACATTGCACAATATGGAAACATTTTGGGATGACGTTAGAAAATTTACAAAAAATGTGAGATCGGATCATAGTTTAGGAAGATGGCAGATATTAGCAGAAGCGAGATATTGTGAACTGATACAGGCAAAACGTAGTTTTTATGAAGATTAAAACCAAAGGAAAGAACTGTTTATTTAGAAAGAGAGGCAAATTATGGTAACAAACGAAATGAAAGAACTATTAAAGAAAATAGCAGATTTAGCTTATCAGGCATCAGAGGAAGTTTATGATGATAATAATGAAAATGGAACAGCAGGAATATTAAATCTTTGTGATGAATTATATGAAAAAATTGATGAGTATTTAGGAGGTAATGCAAATGTATAGAAGCGCAATAGTAAACGAACTTGGGCATGTAATGTTTTGGTGTGATGAATTACAGGGAGACGAACAGATTGAGTGTATCTTAAATGGACATCCTGAATGGTCTGTTAAATGTATGGAAATATAGAAAGCGAGGTACAAAATATGAAAACAATAATTGATAAAAGCGAATGTAAACCATTAAGTGACAACATTGAAGGTAAGTTGGTAGTAATTAAACCAGATTTTTTCAAACCAGAATTTAGAGAGGCAAAATATCAGATTGTGCTTGCAGCTGGAGGTTTTGGTTGCGATGCAAGTAAGATGGGAAATGCAGTATTTGTAGAAGAAGTTCATACTGATAACCCAGAGCATTACAGACAGGAAAGATATAATCTTATTGGTGAACCAACAGAAGAGATTATTAAAGAATGGAAATCAATGTATGGTGAATTTAATGAGAAAGTACAGAAAGTATTGGAGGTGTAGAAATTGTGATGACGAGAGAAAGGTTTGCAGAGACAAACTGGAAAATGAGTTATGAGGAATATCAGAAATGCGATTGTACTGAATGTAAAAAAGAAGAATGTCCACACAGAGGAACATATAGAAGAGTACCTGAGATTGATGGTGGTCTTGGTTTATGTCCTAATCTGAAAGGAGAGTGATTAGATGAAAGAGTTACTAAACAAATTAACAGAAGAACAGAAAGCAGAGTTAAGTAATCTGTGCCAAAAAATTAATGACATTTTTGAGGAAAATGATAACTTTACTGAAGATGAAGTAGATAAATATGCGTGTACTTCATTGCAAAAGGGAATTTACCAAGTAATGAATGAGTTAGGCTTATGGTGCTAGGAGGTGCGATTATGTACAAATTGCGGATATATAAGTTGTCTGGTGTAGATAAAGGAAACTTAGACCACGAAGAATTGTTCGATACTAAAGAGCAGATGGACAAAAGATATGATGAATTGTTTAAAAAGGATTTGTATGGTTTAAACCCGACTGCATGGGAACAGAAAAATGGTGAATGGAAAAGATTGGAGGAATATTAATATGTTCAAATATATAATCAGCTATGATGGCGGTCAGTTAAGAGATAGTGGAGATTTTGAATGGGGATTATTTGATTCCTATGGTGAAGCTGAAGAAGCTGCCAATGATGCAAAAGAAGAATACATGAGAGATTTGGATATTGAAGGCAGCGAATATGATCCTGATGATTTCTGTATAGAGATTGAGGAGGTGTGATTAAAATGTGCAAACATAAACCGAAAAAATTAAGAGAGTTTGAACCGATCCTTAAGGCAAATGGCTATCACGAAATTAGAAGTCGTGGTAGTCATTTTATTTATGGAAATGGAAAGAATCAGATTACGGTAAACAAGGATTTGAATAAGATGGTGCAGCTACGATTGATTAAAGAGAATAACTTAGTGGAGGTGAAATGATGAACGCTGTACAGGAAGAATGGGAAAAAATGAGAATTGCATATCAGATTAGATATGCAAGAATGTATAAAAAGGTAAGAGATAATGAATTTAATGCTGATAATCACGGAGCATTACTTGAAATGAGCTATGTGTTGATTGAAGTGTTTGGATTAACTGATAAACAGGTGCAGGAAATTGAAAGAAATGATGGATTAACGAATGCAGACTTAGAAGCATAGTAAATAGCAATTTCAAATGGAAAGGATGGTTGATTTTATGAAAGAAGATAGATTAAAAAAGTATCTTGATGAGTTATCAGAAGGAACTGATTTTGATTTTAGTATATCAGAAATAAAGAATGGTGAAGTTGAGTTATACATGCAGGGAGATAACCCTTGCAATGAGGATTGGTGTACTGAAATTACAATTAAGAATCCAAAGACAAAGAAAGAATTAATAGAGACTTTACACGAAAAAATGTGGGAACTTTATGACGACTTTGATGTTGAAGAAGAAACAAATCTTATGTTAGAAGCAAAGAGAAATGGTTTTCAAGGTATTCCTGGTGTGGTTGATCTAGTACATAACGAGGAATACAAAGAAAATGCATTGGAAGAGTTTGCAGAGAAATTAAGAGATTTATTATAGAAAGGAGTGGTTAAGATGTTAGATTATACAAAAATTACATTTAATGAGTTAGATAACACAGACAAGCCATTACAGGCATTTTATAATTATGATTTAAAAGAAAACGAAATTAATAGCTTTTTGGAAGAGTACGCAACAGTTGAAGAAGTTCCAAAAGGTGTATCTATCCAGAAAGTAGAACTATGCTTAACGATTTATGCACAGCATGATTTTAAATTAGAAGCTTGTTGTACAGATACAAATAACGAACAGTATTGGGTTGAAATCAATGAACAGTTTACAAATGCAGATGAATTTATTCAGATGATTCCTGATTATGGAAAGATAAAATTATAAAGAGGTGATGATTATGCTAGATATTACAAACTTATATGCTTACAGAATTGAAGAATTGGCTGTTGGAATTGTAAAGGCAGAATCATATGAAGACGCAAGAGAAAAGGTGAAAGCAGCTTATTTGAAACACAACGATTGCTTTGATTCTGAAAGAGATTTTATTGAGTTAAAGGAAATTGCAGAGAATGATTCATGGTTTAGTGATAATCCTGATGTAGTTGAAGTCGATGAATTAATATAGAAATGGAGTGATAAATTATGATTAACAGAGAAGATTATGATTTTACAAAAGGAAACGAATTGTATAATAAAATTGTTAGAATACTTACAGATTTTGAAAATAAAGAAGACAATGAGGAATTAAACATAAATGAAGCGGATATGTATGAAACGTTGTGTGAAACTCAAAACTTCTTGGAAGAAAATTTTGAGTGGATTTCAAGGTAAAGAATGGAGGAATGATATATGAATAAAGTAAGAGAAAGAATCTTAAAAGAAGTATCGGAAGCGAAATATCAAGATTATGAAAAGTATAGAGATTTAATCTCGTTTTGTGTTTGCGGTGACTTTGAATATAATGCAGATACAGGCGAAATGGAAGAAAGCGACTTTGATGAAGTAATTGTTGTAGTTGAAAAGGATTGGTTGTTCGATTTGATAAAGCGAACTGAAGATTTTAGAACAGACGATGAAGTGTTGAAATTCTTACAGGAAGAATATACAAGTGATGATAGTATCATGTGGTATTATGATGCATTGAGAAAATATAAAGTTGTCATGGTTGATTTTAATTAAGGAGTGATGATATATGAAGATAATTAAAGAAAGTATTATCAAGAAACATTCATATGAGAATGGAGAGCATACCTCTTGTACAGCAATAATAAAACAATACCATTATGATTCAAGAGAGGAACGAGATGAACATGCAAAGCAAATGACTGAAAAAGGATTTGAAGATAGTGGTCAGGTTAAAGAAAATGTTGGTACGATTATGAATCCAGAATTTGTATGGTTCGGAAGTTACTATAAATATGAAAGAAATTAGCCAAGTAAACAAGAATTTCTTTAGAAGAATGGAGGAATAAATATGTGTATGTATTGTGAAAGAAGAACAGACGTAAAATTTGGATGGAAACAACCGAAGCTCCCATATCATAGTGATAATCTAAACGAAGGTAGATTGAATGGAAATGTATTAGAAAATGAAAAATGGGACGGGGTTATTCATGATTATCAAACCGCTACTCCAGAATTGATTCTCACTTGTCCTGGTTATTTTAACGGCGAAGGTGTTGGTTCTATTTACATTCCAATAAAATATTGTCCTGAATGTGGAAGAAAATTGGGAAAATAAAAAATCATAAGAAATGAGGATTTACAAGGAAGGTGAAATTATGAGTCAAAGCAATTACGAAAAATATGCAGTGGTTAAGCAACAGGAATTATTACACAAGGAGAGAAATTTACAGCAAGCTATTAGTTGTCTTAGAGACAGAAGGAAATTTGCATCGTTGCAATTTATTGATAGTGCAATAGATTTTGTTGCTGATTTATATGATTTGTCTATTGATGAAGTTAAAAGAGCAGTGGATGGAGAAGAATATTGGTGTGTATAACTATTATATTAAAAAGAATTGTAAAGAATAGAGGTGTCGATAAATGAGCAGAAAAATAAAATCCATAGACCATGAAGTTTGTGATTATGATGAAGCATATAACCGTGAATCTGCAAGTGATATTGGATGGTGTGGAAAATGCAAAATTCCAGAGTGTCCATATAATAAAGATTTGAATGAAAAGGGACGAATGGGTTGGAACCAATGAAACGATGATTACTGATAAGATTGGAGGAAATATTATGGTACGAACTTGTAAAGAAGCTCCAACATTAAAGGAGTTATTAAGTACCCGGAAAAAAGATCATGCAACGTCAATTATTATTTCTACTAAAAATAATAAAGATTTATTCAAAGGTGATGTATCTGAATTACCGGAAGAGTTATTAAATATTCAAATCTTCGCATGGGATAAAAGAGACGGAATATATATCACAATTGAGTAAAGTTTGAAAGAATGGAGGAAAACAAATTATGCTTAATATAGTTGTTATTAATTGTGATGGAAAATATGTGGAATACGAATGGGATTCAAAGAAAGCATTTGTACAGGATATGCAAAGTGATAATGAAAATATTCCAATGCTCGATGATCCTTTAGCAGAAGTCAACACACAAGACGATAATTTACAGTTATGGTGGAGAAATACAGATGGAATGACTGTAGACGATTTGTTAGAAGAATGTAAACAGGAACTAAATTAGATAGGAGTGATTGGAATGGATTATAAAATAGGTGATACAATAAAAATATCTGTTTATGTAACAGAAAAATGGAGCAGATTAGTTACTTGTAAAATCACCAATAATTATATAAGAAATAATACTACTTATTATTCTTTGCAAGAGATAAATGGAATTTATAGAGTAAGTAACGTAAAAGAAAACCGATTCATACTTGATTAACATGAAACGGAAATTTCAGAAGAATGGTTCAGAAAAGAAAACTAAAGCTAATGGATTTAGATTTCTAAAGAAAATTCAGTAGTCAAAAGTAATTTGATTCGTTTTTCAATAGCATCAATAACCTTATTAGATAAACCATTCCATTGTGGCTTTATTGAGAAGAAATCAGACATCACAATAGAGGCAAAAGCATTAGCATTTACTTCAGCAATCTGAAGATTGTATTCTTCAACTGATGAGCATTTATTAGATGGTTTATATCCTGACAAATAAAATTTCTCATCAATTTGATATTGATAAATGTGACGAAGTTCATGAGCAATGGAAAATACATAGTCTGGATTTGGCTTATCTACTTTATTAAGGTAAATTGTATTAGTTTCTGGTTCACATTGAGCTAATGTTGTTTTAGTAGCGAAATGAGTGTCATATGAAATTTTTGGCACTCTTATTTCAAGCAATTCGCAAACGTCTGTTATAAATTCTTTTATCATGATTAATTCCTCCGATAGAGAATATTATAACAGAAAATTAAGAAAGGTTAAAGGTTAAAATTATGAGAAGAAATTTTAAAATTGGAAATGAAAAATATGTAATCATAAAAAGATTCACAAAAGGTTATGAAATTAATGAAAATAATCTTAAATATGATTTAATGCGGTTCGACACGGAATTGAACGCTTGGACAAGAGTTACATCTTGCAATACTCTTGAAGAAGGAAGAAGAATTGCAGAAGAAGATTAAATATAAAGTCCTTGTTATAGGACATACGATAATATATAATTAAAAAAGAAAGAAGGAGCTATTATGAATAATAATGAATTAATTGAAAAAATGTCACTTGAAGCGTGGGAATTTGCAATTGATGCAGAGGTAAATGAGGAAAATCGCAAAAGAAGAAAATTAACACCATTTGAGGTAGAATTAATTGTTGAATCAACAGTTAATGACTTGTTATATTCAAAATATAAAGGAACTGAGTCAGAATCTCTGATTGAGGATGCGGTTGATTTGACAGTTAAAGACTATCTCGCTGAATGTGATTTTAGTTGGATGGACGAAGATGATAATCTTAAATTAGTAAATTCGTGGAGAGATGAAGAATTTGAAGATATTTTTGAGGCACAGCATTATTTTGATATAGATATAGATGATTTTGATGATATTAGTGAAAATAGATTATCAGAATTAAAAAATATGTTAGAAAATATTAAAAGTTGTAAAAACTGGCATCAGATGTTAGATGCAGTTAATGAATATGAAAAAGTATTCGGAAATGAAACATCTTGGAAACTTAAAAGAATTATAGATTAATTTAAAAAGGAGAAAAAGTTTATGATAGAATTAATATCCTGTTCAGCGGTGCATATCCGCAGGGATTAACTTTAGGAGGTAATTATTATGGCACATTTAATTGGTTTTTTAGTAGCAATGTATTTATGTATATATCTCCCTTGGAGGATTAATGAGAAAGAAGATGCTCGAAAGAGAAGAGATATGTATAATAACTTAAATAAGAAGTCAGTTGATGAAATGAAAAAATGGAGAAAATAGAAAGGTGGTTAAAATATGTTGGGTGGATTGTTAGCTCTTTTAGGAATTTGTGTCGGAAGTGCTGCCTTTGCAGCTAAAGATAATCATGATATGAAAAATTATACACGTAAAGTTGATGAAAAAGGAAATGTACATTACATGGATCGTCTTTGTAATGACTATATTAATGGAGAGAAAGTAAAAAGAGTCGAAACAACTGATAAAAATGGAGTTAAGTTGTATTCTACAGTTGGTGTAAATAGTAGTAAAGTGTATGATACTTCTTATGGAAGAGGTACACAACAATTACTTGAGTATAGCGAACAAGATAAACAACAGAATTTAAAATATGGAAAAAATTCATATACGCAATATAATCCTTACTTTGGAACATTTGTTACAACTGAAATTAGCTCAGGTAGAACAATAACTTGTTTGTTTGATGGTAAAAATCAGAAGACAGGTAAAGAATTCTATAGAGTATGGTATTTTCGTCCAGAATGTCAGGGAAAATTTGATTATAATGCTACAGTTAAAGGCGATATGGGTATTGAAATTACAAAGGAAGAATTTAATAAGTTAAATTTTGGAGATTTGAAATGTAAATTAGTACCAAGTGATTATAACGTGACTAAAAAATTATGGGGGTATGATTAAAAGACTTTTTTGAAAATTAAATCAATATATTGTGGTTAAAGATATACAAAACACAATATATAGTATAGTGTAAACGCAAACCGCTAGTAATAAAATACTGGCGGTTATTTTTGTTGGAAAACACAATATAAAAATTGCGTACCTTGAAAACTGAATAGCAGATTGGCTATCTATAAAAGCTGTCGTAATGGAGTTGGAATACTCTTGATAGTCTGCAAGCAAATAAAGAATAAAACTATAGAAGGCTATCAACAAATTTATTTAAGAAAGGAAGATACGATATGAAAGAATTATTAGAAACTAAAAATGAGATTGAAATTTTCAATAACGAGGAATTTGGACAGATTAGAACTATTGTGATTAACGGAGAACCTTGGTTTGTTGCTGCTGATGTGTGTAAAATCTTGGAACACAGTAATCCAACGGTTGCGATGAATAGTTTAGATGATTTTGAAAAGGCTAAGTTAAACTTAGGGTTACAAGGTGGAGATACTAATGTTATTAGTGAAAGCGGATTTTATACTTTAGCATTAAGAAGCCGTAAACCAATCGCAAAGCCATTCAGGATTTGGGTAACATCAGAGGTTCTTCCATCAATCCGAAAGACAGGTGGCTATGTTGCAACTCAATCTAATAAGGTAGAAACAATGCTTGAAGATATGGGATGTAATATGAAAGTTGTGTATGCTCAAATTAACAATATGGAAAATATGTTAGGCGAGCAGACGGAAAAGCTAAATCAAGTAGTAGATAATATGACACTGACAACGAGACAGCAACAGAGAATTTACAAAGCAGCGAAAGATAGAATCAATCAGTTACTTGGTGGTGCTCATTCAAAAGAGTACAAGGCAAATTCAAAAAGTTATTTTATAAATCTTTGGAATGGTTTGAAGAGTAAATTCGGATGTGGCAGTTCATACAAGGATCTGAATCCTATTTACCTTGAAGATGCAATGAGATTTATTCAGAATTGGATTTATGTAGAAAATTAAATTACATAACTTCCACGCTGTATATGTGATGGAACTTGTTCTATACTTTTCAAGTCAAAAGAAGTAGTGTATAATAATAAAGAAAGCGAGTGATGAATTATGAAATATGGAGACATTGTTGTATATAAAAATCAAATTGGAACAGTAGTAAAAAGCGAAAATGATTTTAAGTTCCATCCATGTAATTATGGATGTTGTTATTTTAGCGAGTTAGATACGATCACAGATACTGATGTAAGAGAAGCGACACCTGATGAAAAACTGGAATTAATAAGGGAAGAATTTACATGGGGCAAAGTGATTGATATACATTGTATTGGAGAATATCAGATTATAGAATACGAAAGCAAAACTGCACCTAAACATTTATGGCATACATATATTAATTATGCTGATACAAATACTTCTTATATGTCTTTAGACTCGGCATTAATTGGTTGTATTGGACGTAAATACGAAGGCGCAAATGGAAAGGCTGCAATGTATTTTGAGAAGATGATTGGATTAGAATAAATTTATTAGAAGATTGGAGAATAAAAATATGATTTGTTTAGATTGCGGAAATATGGATATTCGATATGATGAAAAAGAGAAATCATATCATTGTAATAATTGTGGTTCGAGAAATATTGGTACAAGAAAAGAAGGGTGTAAATATATGCTAGGAAATGGATTGTGTAGTAAAAATCCTGCATGTACATCATCTGGAAAATGTGAAGCACCATGTAGTTATTATGAAAAATAATAGGAAACCAGAAATGCAAATTAGCCAGGATGAGTTTTTAGAATTGTGTAAGGAAGCTGGAATTAAGTAGATTGGAGTGAGAGTTACATGGCAGAAATGATAAGCATTGGAAATAAAATTTGTTCAAAAGAATATGGTTATCCATATGCGGTATTAGATGAAGATGAGACTTGGTATTTATATGATCATATAAAAAATAGTACGACTTATGTTAAAGTAAAAGAAATATGGCGTGGAACAACAGAACAAGATTTAGAAAATGTAAAAAAGGCGTTAATAAAATGGGGTTGGAATAACGCAGGTTTTGAACCAGATAGCGAATAGTTAAGTTGTTGATGAAACCAAGTTTTCTTGTGGAAAGGAAAATAAAATATGAAAATAACATTAGAAATGGTAACAGAATTTAACAATGAACTTGCATTAAAAGGTTGTCCTTTTAGATACGAATATGATGAATATGGTACAAGCGGAAATTCGCAAATAAAGATTACGCTTCCAAGTATGAGCAGTGTTGATAGCTTTACAATTAACCCAACAAGAGATTTCTTTGATTGGATGGAATTATGGTTCAAGAACAAAGGAATTGAAATAAATGATATAATCAAAAGAAATAGGAGAACAGAAAAATGATAGAAAAAATAATAGAACAATTAGAAGAAATCGACAGAAAGATAGTCGAAGAATTAGGAATAGAAGAAATAACAGATTACACAAGAGAACAGGCACATTATGGTATAATAGATTTAATTGACAAGTTGAAAGCAAACGAGGAGAGGAACTAAAATATGAAGAAATTTGGAATTAATGAGATAGAAGAAGATAGCGAAAGTAGAGTAGGTACTGTAATAGCAGAAGACATTTACGAAGCAGCAAAATTATTTAAAGGTATTACAGATAAAAATCCAAACAGTAATTATAAAATATATGAAATGGATGATATATCTGGTAATTATTTAATTATTGGAAATTCAAAGAATGATTTAATGTTTTATAATGCATTGAGATGGCAGTTATTAGATGAAGGAAAGTTAGAAATGAATTGAGGTGATGTAAATGGAAAATAGAAATGTAATTGAAACCGTGGTACATACGGCATTAACGAAAAGAGAGTTGATTGAATTAATTAACGAATCTTTTCCTGATGAAGAGGTTGGCAATCACGGACAGATAGCACAGCTTTCCACAACAACTATGTCAGATGGAACAAAAATGCAGAATGTTTGCTTTGGTAAGATATTAAAAGTTTAGTGACAAGATGAAAGAAATTGCAGATAAGATTAGGCAATGTAAATAGTTATGGAAGGAGAATATAAAAATGAAATCAGTAGAAACATATTTGTATGATATACAAGATGAATTGTGTGATAAAATCGTGCATCATTGGGAAGATGACCAACGTTTTGCAAATCAAAGAGAAATGCAGCAATATAATTGTGGAATTGCTGAAACAATGGAAATTATTAGGAATGTATTGGATGGACGTGAATTTAAGAGTCCATTATTGTAGTCAATGAAAGAATGATTGATTAAAAAGATTGGAAGAGGTGATATAAATGGAGATTCCTAAATATATTCAAAATAAAATAAAACAGCAAATTGAAGCTTGTAAAAAAAGCAGAAAAATTAGAAAGAGAAATAAATACTTGGTGTTATCTTTCTGGATTTGATATTTATACAAAAGAATATAAGGAAACAAAAGGAAGACTTGCGGATGCAGTAGCACCTTTGAACGCAGATAAAATCAAAGAGATTGCAGATAAGATGAAATGACGATTCCAAAAGGAGGATGGTTGAATGATAAAAGTAACTGGTAATGTTATGAAGTCTGAAATTGCAAATGCAATTCAGAAATATAATGGAGCAATGATCTATTCGTATGGAGATTATTTACCACCGTTTACGGAATGTTTCCATATAAATAGTAATGATGCTACAGTGCAAGAATTCTGTGGTTATATTCTAAAGGATTTAATCGAAAAGACAAAAGATGGTTCAATACAAATGATTGTAATTTATACCAACGAGTCTGATTTAAAAAGTGTTGGAATATTAGAAGACTACTCAATATCCAATTATGAACATGATGGATATGTTAATACGGTAGTTCTTATGACACGATGAAAAATTGCTTTCCTATGAGAATACAATTAAATAATGATTAGTATTAGAAGCAGAAATTAACTGCTTCTTTTTTAGTACAGAGAACGAGGTGATATTATGATAACAATTAGAGATTTTATAGAAAATAACGAAAATGTACTAATTATAATTGAAACGGCAGAAACAAGAAATACAACAGATCCACTAAGAAAGGAATTATGGAAAGGTATGTTATATGATATTCCAAAAGATTTGCAGAATCAGGAAGTAATTCAGGAAGGATATGGGATTGTAGCTCAGTGTAATATACTAACAATTTTAGAGAAAGGTGATGAAAATGAGTAGATGTAAAAGTGGAAATCCAAAACGTCAATCAAGATTCATATGTATGAAATGTATGAATGAAAATATGTTGGCTAGAGGAATCCAGAGACAAAAACAAAGAGAACAAAAACATATTAAAGATTTGTATTGTTTGAAGTGCGGAGAGGTAACGAAGTGTATCGAAGTAAGATTTTGTGACTCTTATGAAGAAATTTTCGAGGCTGCAAAGATAAAAAGAGAGAATTATTATATGGATGAATATGAAAGCGAGGCTGATGAATATGTGTTATAAGATAGAAGTACAAAATAGAAATGCAGAGAAGCTTAATAAAAAACTGGATGAGCTTAATCTTCCTATATATATGAGAAAATATTTCACTGTAAAAATTGAAAGTAAAGCAGGTGCGTTAAATTATCTTGGAATTATTGTAGATTTGTTAAATTGGTTTATTAAAGAGAAACTTATTGACGAAACAAATATCCCAGATATTGAACCTTCAGATTTTAATAATATAATGGCAGAAGATATTACATTATATCTAAAAACAAAAGAGCAAAATGGAATATCACCAACTACATTAGAAACAAGAAAAAATATTATTCGTAGTTTTTGGAATTATATTAGTCGTGTAAAAGGGACAGATATACCTGATAGATTTTTTGAAGATGTAACTTATAAGGGAATTTCATCAGGAAACAACTTAATTAAAAAACTTCCAACCGAAAAACAGCTCACTGATATGGAAAAGAAAATAATGTGGAAAAAAGATGTTTCTGTTCGTAATAGAAATATTGCAATATTTAGTGTTTTAAAAGGAACAGGGTTAAGAGAATCTGAACTTGCTGGTTTAAATTTAAGCGACTTACATTTACAGGAAGATATGCCATATATTACTATTCTTGGCAAAGGAAAATATAGGGAAGCTGAAAATAGAATAGTGTATATCACAAAATCTGGTATAACCGCACTGCAAAAATGGCTTGAGTATAGAAATACAATGAATAATATCATTAATAAAGAAGCTGTATTTATTAATAAAAATGGAAAACGTACAACTGAGGATAATATAAAAGCATTTTTCAAAAATTATGGAAATGGAATCACTCCTCATATGATGAGACATTATTACGCTTCGATCATGGCAAGTAGGGGAAATATTGCTTTTGCACAGCAACAACTTGGACACAGTAGTATGAGCACAACAATTAATAATTATGCTAATGGTTCTATTGGAATGAAAGATGTGTTAAACGCAATGTAATTAATACCCTTCTTTTATTATGTCGTTTGGGGTACAATGCAACTCACGACAAAGACTTTCAAGTGTATCAAGGCGAATAGAAGTTGCATTACCTTTGTAAATATTATTAATTGTTGGATATGTTACCCCCATTCTTTGTGCCAATTCGTATCTTGTAATGTGTTGAGAGTCCATTAATGGTTTTATAGAAATTATCATTTTTTATACCTCGTTATTTAATATTAAAAACACAATAAACATATATTATTAACTATATATATAATTTACCATATATTACCAAAAAAATAAATATAAAAAATATTTATAATAATATTTGACAATATATATAGATAAGTATATAATGCGAAGTATCAAGGAACAGAAGAGAAGAAAGGAGGATGTGACAATGAAAGAAAATTATAAAAGGTTTGATGTAGTTCTTGTGGATTTTGGACAAGTTGAATTTGCAGGTGAGCAGGGTGGAAAAAGACCATGTGTTATCTTGCAGAATGATATTGGAAATTATTTTAGTGGCACTACTTTGGTTGTACCACTCACATCAAAAATCAAACATGTAAATCAACCAACACATCTTCTTTTTAAGAGAGATGAAGAAAAAGGGTTGAAAGTGGATAGCATGGTACTCGGAGAATGTTTAAGACAAGTGTCTGAACAGAGAATAATTAAAAAGCTTGGGTACATATCTTCCATAGAAGATAAAAGAAACATTAAAAGAGTATATGATGCAAATTTTGGAGCATTGGAGGAGGCTTAAAAATGGAATATGTAATAATGTCGCTAGAAGAAGCGATGAAGGTTGCAAAAAAAGATGCAGTTGTACTTGTATCAAAACAAGATCTTGAAAATCCAGATTGTAACGTAGGTTTTAAAAAGAAAAAGTTTGGAGAATGTCACAGTATACTTGAAGAAGCTGCTACGATTGCAAAGGTATGTGATGATTTTGCAAATCAGCTTCGAGTTTTTTCGGAGAGCCAAAAAAATGTGTTCAATTATGAGCCAATAGGCAAATTGAGTACAATCCTTATAAAATGAAAAATACGAACAAGTGTTCGATAAGGTATTGACACGAACATACGTTCGGAATATAATAACATAGAAAACAAAACAGTCAAGCGATTCAAGCGTGGCGGCAACCACTTTCTACTTGACTGTTACACATAACCACGACACAGTTATACTGGTCGCTTGATTGTTATTTTTACATATAATTAAACTCTTGTCAAGATTATCAAAGAAGCGATTCTGCTGGTTTTCAAAAAAATAAAACTAAATAAAAAACAATAGAACGACATAGTGAATTATCACTGGTGGCGTTCGGTAAATTATGCAAGATAAAAAGGAGAAAAATAATATGACATATCTTGAAGAATATTGTGATAATGAAATGAAAAAACTCAAACAGCTTTGCTATCCAATTTTGATTAAAATTGGTGGTCTTTCTGAAAAAGATTATGACGATTTTTATTCTATTGCATTAGATGCTTTAACAGATAGTGTAATAAGATTTAACGATTCTAAAAATTGTCAATTTAAAACTTTTCTAATAGGAAATATTAAACGAAAATTTATCACGGAAATACGTGATAGAAATAGGTATAAAAGAATTCCTGCAAAAAATATACAAAGTTTTGACGGTTATATGTCAGAGGATGGTATTCCGTTGAGTGAAATTATTCCATCAAATTTTGATATTTTTGAAGAGGTTTGTGCTCATAATGGATGGAAAGAAAACAAAATTGAAAAATATTTGAGTAAACTTTCAATTATACAAAGAAAAATTGTGTCATTACTTTCTGAAGGATATAAAGCAAAAGAAATTAGAGAATTATTACATATGAGTGAAAAAGAATATTCACAAAATTTGGCAGCAATACAGGCTTATGAAAATGTAAGAGAATTAATGTAAAAAAAGAGAATTATATAGTGTGATTAATTTCACACTTATTGGGCTATCGCCAAGCGGTAAGGCACAGCACTTTGACTGCTGTATACGTTGGTTCGAATCCAACTAGCCCAGTTATGGATCATTAGTACAATTGGTTAGTGCGTCTGATTCATAGTTGGTGATTCGGAATTCGAGTCTTTGATGATCCATCTAATAAATAAAGGTAAAATAATATTCAGGAGGAATTTATTATGGCAAAGAAAGTTAGAGAGCAAACAGTATCATTATCTTCATATTTGACAAGTGTAAATAGCGAGGATATTTCAGAAAATCAGGATGTACAGAGGATGTTTTGTTGGGATAATCCTGCAATTAATGAACTTATTGTTACCGTACTTACAGAAGATTACATTCCTCCTATTATTCTTGGAGAAGAGGAATTGGGTGGAGATTTAACACAGCAATATATCGTTGATGGAATCCAAAGAACAACCGCTTTAAATAAGTTCAGACACATGAACTGGAAAACAACAAAATCATTTGAAAATAGTGTTATTCAGTATCAAGCAAAAATGCGAGACGAAGAAGGACATCTCATTAAAGATGAAGATGGCAATATTCTTTGGGAAAATCGTGAATTTGATATTAAAAATAAAACTTTTGAACAGCTACCAGATGAACTTAAGAAGAAATTCGATGATTATCAGATTAGAATTGTTGTCCATCAAAATTGTACTATGCAGGAAATAAGTAAATTAGTCCGTAGATATAATCGGAACAAGAGTATGGGGTCTAATCAGAAAGCCCTTACGTGGATACCTACATATGCAAGAAAAATCAAGAATATTGCTAATAATGAGTTTTACAAAAACTGTGTTGCACCTTCTAAATCAATGCGTAAGAACGGAACATACGAACAAACAGTTGCAAATTCTGTAATGGCTACATTTCATCTTAATGATTGGGAGAAGGCACCGAATGATAGAAATGAATATCTTGAAGAAAACTCTTCACTTGATGAATTTGAAAAAGTAAATGAATATGGAAATCGTATTGCAAACGTATGTTGTGATAAATTCCAGAATGTATTTGTATTCAAAGATATTCTTTGTTGGATCGCTACATTTCATAATTTTACAAAACTTGGTCTTGAAGATAACAAATTCGCAGAGTTTGTAAACGCTCTTGTAAATGAATTACATGATAAAGTAGTGGACGAATGGAGCTACGATATGCTTGATAAGGAACCTGGTACATCTGATAAAAAGATTGTCCAAGCTAAAATTAATACTTACACTGCTTTGATGATGGATTATTTACATATTGACGCAGAAGCATTAATAGAAAATCCAGAAGAAACAACTCTTTCTTTTGTTCAGGAAAATGCAAATCCTGACGCTACAGAAGAGGATATTGAGTTTTACAGGGATATGGTTGAGGATTGCGTAAAGGTGGACGAGCCTGTATACCAGCAGTGTGAAAGAGCTGTAATTGCTATTATGGCTTATGCTTGTACGAAAGATCAGGACGAAGAATTTGAGAAGTGGATTCAGAAATATAAGAATCAGACAAATTTTAGTCCTTCACAGAAAACAAACTTTACATATATGAAAAACAGTTTTGATAAATATGTTCAGAAGGGAGCAACAGCGTAATTATGAAGAAGATTAAGATGTCAGATATTATCATTACAGAGGCTTTTGCAAACTCACATCCCTTAGAGGAGAAAGTTCAAAAATATAGAAAGAAATTTGCAAAAACTGGCAAGCAGAGCAAATTCTTAGTTATCAATAAATATAATGTGCTTATGGATGGATATATTCAGTACCTTATTTTAAAAGAAAATGGGATCGAAGAAGCTGAATACATAAGATCAAGTAGAAAAAATGTAGAAAATTACCGCAATGAAATGACTACATATATTTATGGTAAGCATGAAAACAGTAATTGTGATAAGGAATTTGTATGGAGGGTTCCGAAAAATTGGAATGATTTCAATGTAGATATTGGTGACAAAATTTTCTGTTATACAAAATTTGGTATTGCACCAGTTATTGTAACAAAAATTGAGAGGTTAGAGAAGTGTCCGATTGATTTGAGAATTAAAAAAGTTGCCAAGTATAACAAAGAATAAGTTAATAACAGAAATCAGAAAACATCCGATCATTCAATCAAATACATAGCTGAGTCTGGCAATTCTTATATTCTTTGTGAGTATGGTTTCTGTTTTATATATAGATGAATGGAATTGAAAGGAGAAAATTATGAGTCAATGGACACATGTAGCAGCAATTTTTAGATTAGATAGTTTTGGAAAGATTTCAGACGAAAGTATTTATAAAGCTTTTGGTAAAGAAGTAACATGGGATGATTTATACAACTATGACGAATCAGATGATACAAAGACGTTACCTATGGGAAGTGAAGGAACATTAGAGATGAGTATTTGGCATAATTCAGATGAAGGTTGCATGGCTTCTACAACAGTATCTGTATTCGGAGATTTGAGAGATTATGGTGGAAGCGATATAGATAAGCTAAAAGAGTGGTTTAATGATTGTTGTAAACAATTTATGGTTAGACAGGCAGTGATGCATGTGATTGATGAATATGCTGATGAACCAATAATTGTGCAGTATGTTGAGTAGGAAAATTCTCTTTCTTTAGATTGTGAGGTGAAAAGGATGTTTAAGAAAACAAAACTTAAAAAAGTACTAGATAAGAGAATAAATTATATAACATTTAGAGATTTTTTAAAATCGTTATCACACAAGGAGTTACATATCTTGGCAGAAGATATTATCTGGAAAGAATACGATGGATATAATGGTTCATCTTGTCGTATGGAACAAAACTATTATGACTCAATGGATAGGTGGCAGAAAGAATTTTATATAGAGGAAAGAGAGTATTTATTACTACAGTAAAGTTCGATTTCTTTGGAAGAAAAGTGAGTAATATATGAGCAATGGTGATATAGCATTAATTATTTTTTCAATAATTGGATTAATTATTTCATATTCTGTTTTATGTAGTATGCCAGGAGATTTTTTGAAAGCATTTGAAAAAAGCTGCAAAGAGTCAATACGTAAAAGAGATGAAGAATTAGATGAGAAAGAGAAGATGAATAAAGAATTGCGAAGATAGTTATTTAAATAATATTTATTATATGTTTGGAGGTTAAAAGGTATTATGGAACAGATTCAGGAAAATGAACAGTGGAAATTGAATGGTAACTGTGAAAAATGTAGAAGAAATAATTATTGTTCAAAGCCATGTACTCAGCATAATAGACGAATAAGAGCCGAGTTTAAAGGTCTTGTTGTAGATGCAATGAATAAAATGACTGGTGGTGTAATGAGAGAAGCTATTGATAAGACAGTAAATGGAATTTGGTAAATTAGAAGAGGTATTATATGAGTCAATGGATTAGAAATAAGTCATGTGAGATTTGCGGAAGAATGGAAGTTGGATTAATAGAAATGAATGTAGGAAAAACTATGCATTATCTATGTTATCCATGTATGGCAAATTTCGCATCAGACGTTCTTGATTATGCAAGAATGAATTTGACCGAGAAAGTCAATGAATATGGAAATACATATTTTATAGACGAAGAACAGAAACCACAGTAAACTTCGATCTTTGGAAAAATGAAAGGAAAAAAATATGAGACATGCAAACGATGCGAAAGTAATGAAAATTGATAACAAGTTAGTTGGGTTCGATTTAGGTGCAGATTACTGCGCAGAACACGAATGGGGAATTAAAGGTATCTTAAGAGAATTTCAAGTGAATACAGATAAAGTTGGAATTGAAAAAAGAATGGTTACAGTTATTCCGAAATTATTGATATATAAAGATATTACATATAGAAAGATTAAATGTCATCTACTTGCTTTAGTGCCATATTGGTATTTTGACGAAGACATTAAAATTACAAAAGATAATTCAGATAGCTGGGAACTTTATGATTATTATCTCGAAAAAAATGGAATTACAACTGCGTGGGATGAAAAAAGTTTTGCTATCCTTGTAACAGACAAATATGAAAATGAATTAAAAGAATTGTATAATGCATTCCTAAATCTTGATGTTGCGATTGGAATTGCGCCATCAGAAGTATTCAAAAATGGTGGGTTAAAATTTTGTATTAAATCAAGGCTTCCAAAAGAAACAATTGAGAAAATCAAAGCTGATGACTTAGACTATATTGCATTACAGAAAGCGGCAGAGAGAACTAAAATTAAGAAAATTTTAGAGAAAGCAGGAAAGAAATATTTTGCATTATCTCCTCGATGGAAAGATGAAAATAAAAAAGAAGTAGTCTTTTGGTTAAATCCTTATTATCAGAATATAGATAACTATGGATGGTTTACAGTTGATGATTTGAAAGACTGGGCAAAAGATAAGGGCAAAATACCAATGGAAAAGTAACAAGAAAACTTCGTTTCTTGCGAAATTAAGAAAGGAGACAATGTGTTAAATATAGGAGATTATGTAGGACAGATTAACAAAGATTCATCTGGTGTATGGAAGTTATATAAGGATAAAATAAATAAAATCACGACAACAAAGAAATATGGTAGAAGATATTTTACTAAGACAGTGTTTCGACCATTAGATGCAGATGATGTAGATAACAATACAAAAGATATGGAAGAGTCGATTGGCAAAGGATATATCATCGTAAGAGAAGTATTTGGGTTAAATGATAAGACTGAACCTTATACTGAAAGATGGATAAAATGGGCTAATGAGAATCCAGATAAGGCAACTGGTTTGATATAAACGGAAAATATAACAGTAGAAACAATTAACAAAAAATAAATATAAGAAAGAAGAGGTACAAAATATGGATGGATTTATGATGTTTAAGAAGGCTTTACAGAAGCACTTCGATGAAATGCAGAAAGAGGCAACACATTTATTTGAGGTAAATGTAGATAAGGATGAATTATGGAATACATATCTTGATAGCTTCCCTGATGGTACAAATGAGATTTTCAGAGAGCGTAGAGAGCATGATTGTAGTTGTTGTAGACAGTTTATTAAGAATATTGGTTCTGCTGTCACTATCAAGGATAACCAGATTCATACGATTTGGGAACTGAATCTTGGTGATACAACATATCAGCCAGTATGCGATGCACTTGACGCTTTTGTAAAGACTCATACAGTTACAGATATTTATACAACTAAGTTACCTAAGATTGGTACAGATTTTAACTTTGAGGAAATCAATGGAAAGTCTCATCAGTGGGATCACTTCTTCTTAGAGCTTCCAAGCAAGTTCGTAAATAGAAGTAGCCGTTCAAATGAGGAAGTTAAGGGACAGTTCAGAGATACAAGAAATGTATTTAAGCGTTCTCTTGATGAAATTACTATGGATGCACTTGATACAATTCTTGAACTTATCAATTCAAATACACTTTACAAGGGCGAAGAGTGGAAGGGCGTACTCACAGAGTTCAAGAAGTATAAGAAGGAATACGATAAGCTGACTTCTGATACTGAAAAGGATTTATATGCTTGGGAGAAGTCGGTAACAGCAGGTATGGCTATCGGTAGAATTAGAAATCATTCTATTGGAACACTTCTTATTAATGTAAGTGAGGATATGGATCTTGACACAGCAGTTAAGAAGTATGAGCAGATTACAGCACCGAGCAATTATAAAAGACCAAAGGCTATTTTTACAAAGAAAATGCTTGAGGATGCAAAGAAGACCATTACAGAACTTGGATATATGGATTCATTACAGAGAAGATTTGCTAATCTGAATGATATTACTGTAAATAATGTACTGTTCTCAAATAAAAGTGCTGCAAGAAGAATAGTTGGCGCAGATGATATTTTTGGTCAGATGGAAAAAGATGTTGCTGTAAGTCCTAAGAAGTTTTCTAAGGTTGAGGAGATTTCAGCACAGGATTTCATTGATAAGGTACTTCCAACTGCAAAGGAGATTGAAGCTTTTGTAGAGAATAAACATGAGAAGAACTTTGTTTCTATGATTGCACCTGTTAATTCAGATGCTAAGACAATGTTCAAATGGAACAATGGATTATCTTGGGCTTATTCAGGAAACATTACTGACTCTGAAATTACAGAAAAAGTGAAAGCTGCTGGTGGAAGAACTGATGGTGTTTTAAGATTTTCACATAGTTGGAATTATGATGGAATGAGAAATGCTTCTCTTATGGATTTACATGTATTTATGCCTGGTTCAAATCAGAATGTTGTTATCAAGAATGGAAAAGAAATTCATGATAATTATGGAAATGATGAAAGAGTTGGATGGAATCATAGAAGACATTATGCTTCTGGTGGAGTTCAGGATGTAGATTATACCGCTCCTGCTCCTATTGGATATGTTCCAGTTGAAAACACAACATTTCCTTCAATTGATAAATTGAAAGAGGGTGTATACACTTTTAAAATCCATAATTGGAATTTTAGAAATCCGACAACAGGTGGCTTTAAAGCAGAAATTGCATTTGGCGGTAATGTTTATAGATTTGTAAGAAGAGAACCATTACAGCACAAGGAATGGATTACTCTTGCAAAATTAGAATTAAAAAATGGCGAGTTTAGTATTCTTGAGATGGCAGAGAATGATAGTACACCTATTGAAAAGTGGAATATCAAAACGAATCAGTTTATTCCTGTATCAGTAATCAGTTATAGCCCAAATTATTTTGATGAACAGGATGGAATTGGTCATAGACATTTATTCTTCTTCCTGAAGGATTGTGTGAACAACGAAAGTCCTAATGGCTATTACAATGAGTTCTTAAAGAGTGACCTTGAAAAGCACAAGAGAGTATTTGAGGCTTTAGGTGCTAAGTGTCATGTAGAAGATACTGATGATCAGCTTTCAGGAATTGGATTCTCTATGACAAAGAGAGCAGATTTAGTTGTTAAGGTTAAGGGTGCAACAGAGCGTGTAATGAAGATTAAGTTTTAATTAGAAAAGGAGATTATTATTATGACAAACAACGAATTATTTATCAATGCAACAAGAGCAAAATATCAGTTCCCATTTAGAGGAATGATTAACGTAATTGATTTGTGGGATTTGTCTCTCACAAATCTGGACTCAGTGTTTAAGACGCTCAATGCAGAAGCAAAGAAGTCTGAGGAAGAAAGTCTTTTGAATACTAAGTCAAAGGAAGATGAGGAGATTTCTAATAAGATTGAAATTGTCAAGTATATTGTTAGTGTGAAGCTGGATGAGAAGAAGAAGAGAGAAGACGCTAAGAAAAATGCTGAGATGAGACAGAGATTGCTTGAAATCAAGGCTAAGAGACAGGATGCAGCACTTGAAAATATGTCTGATGAGGATCTGGATAAGGCACTTGCAGAATTAAGTGAGTAATTGTTACAAATATACCATATATAGTATTGAAAATAAGTAATATATACTATATATGGTATATATTTTACATTAGAAAGAAACGCACATTTTATTAGAAAAATTGGAGGTATAATTATGTTATTTTGGTTATGTTTAATTGTATTAATTGTAGGAATTGGATTAGTAATTGTTGGAAAGATGGAGTGGTTTGATACTAGAAATGAAAATAAGTTAAGAAAATTTCTATATAAGAATGATTGCACAATTAAAAGTTTTGGTTGGGTTACTGTTGTAATAAGTGGAATTATAATGGTAATTATGATTTTTGTCTTTGCCTGTGTTTATATTGGTGTAAACGCTCAAGTAGAAAGAAACAAAGAACGATACAATGCCATTACATATAAAGTGGAAAGTGGTGCTTGTCGTGATGAATTCGGTTTATTGAACAAAGAAGTAATTGATGAGATTCAAGATTGGAATGAGGATGTGACATACTATAAAATTTTTCAGAAAGATTTTTGGGTTGGTATTTTTGTCCCTAATATATACGACCAGTTTGAAACTATTGATTACACAAAATATGGAAAAGAATAAATACAATGTCAAATTTATATGTATATCTAATTCGTTCTCAAAACAAGGATAATAAAGGCATTTCAAACTTCAAGGAACGAGTAGAAACAGATATATAAAATTTTGGAGGTTAGAACAATGACAATTGAACAGATTAAGGACAAATTAAAATCAAAAGAGTATGACTTCCTGAGAACAGATAAGAACTTGGGTAACAATATCATTATCTTAACTCTTGGTGGAAGTCATGCATATGGAATGGATAAAGAAGGATCTGATTTAGACGTGAGAGGTATTGCACTAAATAGCAAATCAGATATTTTACTTGGGACAGACTTTGAACAGGTCGTAGATGTTGATACAGATACAACTATGTATTCGTTTAATAAAATGATACAGCTTTTAGCATCAAGTAATCCTAATACAATTGAACAACTTGGTTGTTTGCCTGAACATTATTTACATTTATCTAAAATTGGTAAAGAATTATTGGATAATAGAAAAATGTTTCTTTCGCAGATTTGTATTCATACCTTTGGAGGCTATGCGGGTTCTCAGCTAAGACGTATGGAAAACAAGGCTGCGAGATTGGTTGGTCAGGCAGAAAATGAAGCATACATTTTAAAAAGCATCAACAATGCAAGATATGAATTTAAAAACAGATATTATCCTCATGAAAATAGTGATGTGAAACTATATATTGATAAGGCTGTTCAAGAAGGATATGATAGTGAAATTTTTATGGATGCAAACTTGCAACATTATCCGTTAAGAGATTGGGCTGGCATGTGGAACGAAATGAAGTCCATTGTTAGTAGTTACAGTAAATTTGGTAAAAGAAATGAAAAGGCTGTAGCCCATGATAAATTAGGAAAACATATGGCTCATTTGATTCGATTATATATAATGGGTATTGATATTCTGGAAAAGGAAGAGATTATCACTTATAGATCAGACGAACACGATTTACTTATGAGTATTAGAAATGGAGAATATTTAGACGAGAATAGACAGCCTATTTCTGAATTCTATGATTTATTAAATGAATATGAAAAACGTTTTGAATATGCAAAAGAAAATACATCTTTGCCTGATAAACCTGACTATAAGAAAATCAATGAATTTAAGATGTATGTAAATGAGAGAATTGTGAAAGGAGATATCTGATGGAAATATCAAATAGAGCAAAAGAAAGATTCTGTAAGGATTGCAATATACCAATTAGATTATTCCAAGAGCCATATTTTTTAGATAGAATTAGGCTTTTTGATAAGTTCTATGGAACTGTTGACAAGTGGATTAGATTTATAAGCGAATTACAGGGATATAATTGTGAGCAGGATTATTTTGAAGAATATAATTATGTAAAGGATGCAGCTATTACAAGCATCAAAGAGTCAGAGGCATATCAGAGATTTAATGCGGAAGATATGAACAAATTCATTGTGATTCATAAAAATTTATCTAATAAAGATATATTTAAGCCAACTAATACTGGAAGAGTTTTTATCAGTATTGATATGAGAAAGGCTAATTTTTCATCTTTACACGAATATGATAGGAATATATTTCGTGGGACTGATACATGGGAAGATTTTATTTCTCAATTCACAGATAATGAACATATTATAAATAGTAAATATATTCGTCAGGTAATTTTGGGTAACTGCAATCCCAAAAGACACATCACATATGAAAAGTACCTTATGGATCAGACATTATCGTTATTATATGACATCGTTGATGAAGAGAGAATTGTATTCTTTTCAAATGATGAGATTGTTTATGATATGACAACGGCAAATAATTTGCACATGTTAAATCTTGTGAGAAATTGTGTTGAAGAAAGATTAAGTATAAAATCTAATATTCCATTCAGAGTTGAATTATTTTCGCTCTACAAAATCAATGGTACTGACGGATACTGTAAGAAAATCTACAAAGAAAATGGAGAATATAATATTGAATTTAAGTGTTTGGATAATTATATGATGCCATTCGTACTTAGATATTTCTTAGGAGAAGAAATTACTGAAAGTGACAAGGTATTCTACCATGAAGGACTATTGGCAAAGTTTATTGATGAACCGAAGATCGAGGTGAATTTGAATGAAGAAATTGAAAATTGAAATTCCATCTGGTGCAAATGAAATTATCCATAGTCTACAAAATAATGGATATGAAGCTTTCTTAGTCGGGGGATGTGTGAGAGATAGCATTCTTGGAAGACCAATTCATGACTATGATATTACAACTTCTGCCACACCAGATGAAATAATGAAAGTATTCAAGGATAAGAGAATTATTGAGACGGGATTGCAGCATGGAACTATCACTATTGTAATTAACGGTGAAGGATACGAAGTTACGACTTATAGAATTGATGGCAACTATTCAGATAGTCGTAGACCTGACAGTGTTACATTCACACGAAGCCTTGAAGAAGATTTAAAGCGTAGAGATTTTACAATCAATGCAATGGCATACAACGATGAAGCTGGTCTTATAGATCCGTTTAATGGTATGGAAGATATTAAATACCACAAGATTAGATGTGTTGGCAGAGCAGAAGACAGATTTTCAGAAGATGCATTAAGAATTTTACGTGCTATTCGATTTGCCTCACAGTTGGGATTTGTCCTTGAACCTGATACAGATTGGAATATCTCTAAAATGTATAAGAATTTGGAAGATATATCTATTGAAAGAATCAATAGTGAGTTCTGTAAAATTGCTGCATCGAGTGATTTCTGTGTACAAATGGTCTTATATCACGAAGTATTTTCATTGTTTATTCCTGAAATTAAAGATATGTTTGGTTTTCAACAGAATAATCCATATCACATGTATGATGTATGGAATCATACCGTACATGCAATAGAATATTGTGAATCCGATGATTTAGTAACAAGATTGGCTGTATTCTTTCATGATATAGGAAAGCCACATTGTTATCAAGATGATGAGGATAGTATTAGACATTTTAAAGGTCATGGAAGAGTCGGTGCTGATATGACTGATAAAATAATGAAGCGATTAAGATTTGATAATGACACAAGAGAGAAAGTTGTTGAATTAGTTTATTATCATGATGCTACTTTTGAAGTTGGAAAGAAATATATCAAGAGATGGCTTAATAAAATTGGAGAAGAACAGTTCAGAAGGTTATTAAATGTTCGTAGAGCTGATATTAAAGCACAGGCAGACATTAATCAGGAAACAAGATTACAGAAGATTGATAACATTGGATATATTTTAGAAGAAGTTTTACAGGATGATGAATGTTTTTCTCTAAAGGATTTAGCAGTTAATGGTAAGGATTTAATTACTATTGGATATAAGACAGGAAAAGAAATTGGTGAGGTATTAAATAATCTGTTGGATTCAGTCATTAGTGGAGAATATATAAATGAGAAAGAAAAATTATTAGAAATAGCAGAGAGGAGATTATATGGTTAAATTATTCACACACACAGATCTTGATGGTATCGGTTGTGGTATTTTAGCAAAACTTGCATTTGGTAAAGATGTAGATATTTCATATTGTGATTATGATAACATTGATTCAAGTGTCAAGGAGTTTATTGATAGTGAAACAAAATTTGATATGTGTATTATTACAGATATTAGAGTAAATGAAGATACAGCGAAAATTATTGATGACAGATTTGATAATTTTTATTTATTAGATCACCATCCAACAGCTCTAGGACTTAATAAGTATTTTTGGTGTTCTGTGACTATCGAGTATGAAGATAAGGAGCTTGGAGTCATTAAAACCAGTGGAACAGAAATGTTTTATTATTGGTTAATCGAGAATGGTTATTTGAAAGATTCAGATACATTAAGAAGATTTGCTGAACTTGTGAGAGATTATGACACTTGGAGATGGTCAGAACTTGGTGAAGATGGTGTTATTTGTAAGCAGGTGAACGATTTACTATATCTGTATGGTCGAGACGATTTTATCCATTGGTGCATTTCAGAAATCCATGATGAGGTATTCCCAAGATTATATGCTAAAGATGAGGTTGTTCTAAAAATTAAACAGGACGAAATTGATAGATATATCGAAGAGAAGAATGAAACTATGTTTACCAGTCCTATGTGTGGTAAGGTTTGTGGTTTTGTATTTGCAGATAGGTTCGTTAGCGAATTAGGTAATAGACTTTGTAAAATGCATCCTGAAATTGATTTTGTGACAATGATTGATATTGATGGTTGTACGGTATCTTATAGAACCGTTAAAGAAGATATTGATCTTGGTAAAGATGTAGCAAGTTTATTTGGTGGCGGTGGACATCCAAAAGCTGCTGGTTCAGAATTTAGTCAGAGTATTAAGTTGAAAGTTATTGAGGAAATCTTTGGACAGTGAGGTAAGAATATGAAAATTATTGTAGATAAAATGCCAGATGAACCAAAAGAATGTATTTTTTCTGAATGTACAAATCAGTTACATGGTAATTATGTATGTAATTTATACAAAGGAAGAGGATGTGAACCTAATAGATGTTATTTTTTAAAGTCGATTGTAGATTATCATGCGGTTGAACATATGAGTGATAATGTGGTAAAGATGATTTCAATAGAGTGAGGTAAAATAAATGGCGGTATTTGTAACAGGCGATATACATGGAAATCCTACACGATTAAGTAAAGATAATTTTTATGAACAAAAAGATTTTTCTGGCAATAAAGATGAAAATATTGTAATTATTCTTGGCGATTTTGGTCTTGTATGGAATAGAGATGGTGAAAGCAAACAGGAAAAATATTGGTTGAATTGGTTAAATCAGAAACCATTCACAACTGTATTTGTTGATGGAAATCACGAATGTTTCCCAAGAATCTATAGTTACCCTGTAAAAGAATGGCATGGTGGCAAAGTTCGTGAGATCAGACAAAATGTATTTCATCTAATGCGTGGTGAGGTTTTCACTATAGAAGATAAAAAATTCTTTGCATTTGGTGGTGCATCAAGTCATGATATTCAGGATGGCATTCTTGATTATAATGACGAAGATTGGAGAGAGAAAGCCAAGAAACTTGATAAGCAAGGTAAGTATATGTATCGTATTAAGGGCTTATCTTGGTGGAAAGAAGAATTACCGACAGATGAAGAAATGCAGCATGGACTAGATGTTTTAAAAGAGAATAATAATGTAGTTGATTATATTATCACACATAGTCCTTCTACATCAGAGTTATATCTTATGGGTGGTAAAGGATTATATAAAATAGATGTGTTGACTAATTATTTGGAAGAAGTGAAAGCTGCAACTGAATATAAAAAGCATTTATTTGGTCATATGCATGTGAATAAAGCAATTAATGATAAAGATATTTGTTTGTATGAACAGATTGTTAGGATATTGTAAAGTGAGGTGAGATGAATGGTAAATGAATTTACATTATATGGTGTAATGGATAAATTAACAGGTAAATTAGTAAGTAATCTTACAAACCCACGACACAAATATTGGGAAACAAGAAAAACTGCTGAGAATGCGGTTAGAAAATTTATGTCAAGACGTTATAACACTGATAGGCAGCTAGAAGTTGTAGAAATTGAATGTAAGGTAAAAGTGGTAAGTGAGGTGAAAGAGTGAATAAAAGTAAATTTACATATCCAAAATGTCCATATTGCAAGAAAGAATACAAAGATGGAGTTATGGAATATGATTTAATGAATTTGGTAACACAAGGCTGGTGTAAAGAAGTAAAAGTGAAATGTCATATCTGTGGTGAGTATTTCAAAGTGAAAGCACATATCACATATTATGGTTCAAAGTTAGCGAGGTGAAAGAGTGAAATTAATAATTGATATTCCAAGAGAATATGAACGAGATTTTATCGCTGATAAGTTTAAAGATTTCTTTTCAAGAGTAATTGCAGATATTAACTGTGATGGAATGTGTGGTTTTTATGAAAAGGAAATTGCAGAAATGTTTTTAGAAGCGTTTGACAAAGCTATTGTTGGTGGTGTTAATCTAAATAGTTCATTGAAATTATATAAAAAGCAAATCAGACCTATTGCTCAAGGTGGTGCATGGCAAGGATTTAGTCCAGAATCAACACCATTAAGCGATTGGATTGATATTGAAGATAGCAAAGAACAGATTGAAAATCAGTTAAAAGAAAAATGGACTGACGAAGAGATGCTTAAAATAACACATGACAAAATGAGATGGCTTGAATTTGAATATAGGTTTGTAGAAGTTGAGTCATAAACAGAGAATAATCTAATATAGAAGTAATTCTATTCACGGCTGATCAGCCAAATTTTTCAAATAAAAGTAACAAGAAATATTTTTTCCTATGGTTTTTAACAGACGTGCAAATTCCATAGGATTTTACAACAAAATAATTAAGAAGAAAGGAATTAAGCAGTAACTCCTAGGTAATTATGGTTACGTAACCTCTGTAAAATAGTGTATTTTGACAGAGAATAAAGAAAAAAATAATTATTGTGAGCTTAATGGACGACCATTACGTTTGTTAATAGGTGGTTCACCTTGTACATTTTGGTCAATTTCACAATCACCCGAAAGAAGAGAAACCACTTGTGAAGGTACAGGATGGGAATTATTTAAAAATTATTTAATTGCGAAAGAAAAATGGCAACCAGATATATTTTTATATGAGAACAACGAAAGTATATCAAAAGAAATTCAAAAAGAAATCGAAAAACGATTAAATGTTAATCTATTACATATTAACAGTGCATTATTATCAGCACAAACTCGACATCGTATCTATGCTACTAATATCAATATTGATCCCAAAAACATTATAGATAAGGGTATAAGAGTGAAAGATATTCTTGATGTTGAATTCCATAAAGAAAACTTAATAAATGAGGTTAAATTTAATAACAGAGATGATACTAAGGATAACAATAAACTTGTTAGAATTGGCACTATTGGTAAAGGTGGACAAGGTGAAAGAGTATATTCCATAAATGGTAAATCATGCACTTTGTCTGCCAATGGTGGTGGAAGAGGTGCAAAAACTGGATTGTATCTTATCAATGGAGAAGTAAGAAAATTAAATCCCTTAGAAGCAGAAAGATTGCAGACGTTGCCTGATAATTATACATTATGTAGTGGTGTTCCTGAAACACAGCGATATAAACAAATTGGCAATGGATGGACGGCAGAAGTGATTATTCATATTTTAAATCATGGATTGAAGAATGTTCCACGAGATTATCCTATTGAAGTTCTAAGCTTATATGATGGTATTGCTACTGGTAGATATTGTTTGGAGAAAATGGGATTTACAAATATTACATATAAAGCATACGAAATAGATAAATATGCTATGAATGTTGCTACATATAATTATCCAGATATTGAAGAGTGTGGTGATGTATTCCAGGTTAGAAATGATGATTGGGTATATTAAATAGAGAATAATATAGTATGAAGTTCGTATGAAAGCGGAATTTCATTGGGTTAGAAAAGAGGTAAAAATGGCAAAATTAAAGAAAATCGCTGAAATTAAGGCATATTACGGATGTGAAGCAAAAGAGGTCATTGAAACCCTTGAAAATAAAGGGTTTTTGGTGGTCGATGATGATGAAAACGATACTGTCAATAAAATATGGCATGTCCTAAAAAATGTAGAAAACCAATGAAACATAGATTTCCTTTGGATGTGAAATGAGGTGATGTTAATTGAAAATAACCAGACAGAGCAAAACAGATTGTACGAAAGAAGAATTGAAATGTATGCAAGCAAATAAAGGTTGTAATATATGCCCTAATTGCGGAGAAAGTAAACCATTCTATATAACCAAAAAAGGAAAATCTAAAGGTGTTATAAAACATCTTTTTGTCACGGAACATCATAAGTTATTTAGATATTATCGTACTAATTCATATGAATGTTTTACATGTGGATGCGAATGGGAATCCGATCCATATTAAGCAGAGAATAAAACAACAGGAGGTGCAAATAAATGCAGAATATAAGCATTAAAGGAGTTTGCGATAGTGTAGACTTAGACAGAAATATCAAATTAACAAATGGTGCAGTCGTAGTACAGAAAGAAAATAATAATGTAATAGGTGTTTATTTAGTGATTTCGTTCAGAGATAATAAAAACAAATATGGTAGCGATAGTACATCAACATACTGTAGTTTGGTAAATCTCGATAATGGACAATTAGCTTTTGAAGAAAGATGTAGTCGTGCTACAACAGAGAGACGTGTTCTTAGACATCTAACAAGAGCGGGTTTTAGTTATCCTTATAATCCAAATTCTCATGAGCAGGATAGTAAGTTTTACAATATGAGAGTTCAGGTTTATAACAATGGAAATTACAAAATGAATCTTGAACTTGGTGATGAATACATTATGTATGGTAGATAGGAGAATAAATCATATGAAGAAGAAAATTTTAGCAGTTGCATTAGTGCTGACATTGTGTTTTGGAATGACTGGATGTGTATCTACTGGAAGTAAAAATTATAACGAGTCCTCAAAACTCATTTCGATAGAAGGTGAAAATGATTTGTATTATTATTCCACAACTCATATCGTTTATATAGTATTTAATGAATTTGAATGTCAAGTTGGATATGGTTATATGTCACCATATTATTCAGAGAATGGCAAGTTATGTACCTATGATACTAATACAAAACAGATAGTTGAAATTGGAGAATAGAACAAAGTAAACCGAAGTTTCCTTCGGATAATAAGAAAGAGAGGTAAGATATGGATATTTATTTAGCAGTATTAATTGGATTATTAGGACTTTGTGTGGGAGTAATTATTGGATTTGGAATTGATTTTAAGATTAATCATACTTATATACTTGAAATGAACAATATTACTAAAGAATATTTAGAAAAAATGATTGATTTACAAAAAGGATATTTCAATACAATTGCGACAGATTTAGCAAAAGCAGTAGATGACATTAACAAAGTATATGAGAAGCCAATTTGGAGAAAAACAGAGGAAGAATTACCACCATGTTCAGGATTATATTATGGCAAAATTAAAGGTAATCCACATGGAGAAAATGCTATGTGGAAAGTAGTATATAATGACAATGAATGGAGCTTATCTGGCTATCCTGATAATAAGGTAGAAATTAGTGAATGGACAGAAATCTATTAAGAGAATAATACATTGAAAGGAGCATGAGATTTGCTGCAGCATTAAATCTGGATTTGCTCTAAGTAAGAAATGTTAGAGATTAACAAAATATACAATCAAGATTGCTTTAAAGGTATGAAAAAGATTGATGATAAATCAGTCGATTTTCTCTTTACAGATCTTCCTTATAATACGACTAATAACTCTTGGGAATGTGAAATACCGTTAAATGATTATGTGGAATTATCAGGTCAATATTTTTATGAAACAGATTTATTTAAGTTAGCACAAGTAACAGATAGCAGTTTGGAACATACAAGAGATTGGTTCTATAAGAATAAAAAAGATGGTTTATGGACTCATTATAATCGAATTATCAAAGATAATGGTTGCATTGCATTATGGTCGCAGTCACCATTTGACAAGAGACTCGCTTGTAGTAATGAAAAACTATATCGCTATGAATGGATTATCGAAAAGACCAAAGCAACTGGTCATCTAAATGCTAAGAAAATGCCTATGAAGGCACACGAAAATGTCTTGATTTTCTATAAAAAACTCCCTACTTACAATCCACAAATGACAGAAGGACATACTCCTGTTCATTCTTATACAAAACATACAACAGATGGTAACTGTTATGGTGCTACAAAGATTGGTATTTCAGGCGGTGGTAGTACACAAAGATATCCAAGAGATGTTTTGCAGTTCAAGTGGGACACTCAGAAAAGTAGCCTACATCAGTGTCAAAAGCCTGTTGAAGCGTGTGAGTATTTTATTAAGACTTACACCAATCCAGGAGATTTAGTTCTTGATTCATGTGCAGGAAGTTGTACAACTGCAGTCGCAGCTTTGAATACAGGTAGAAATTACATATGTTTCGAGAAAGACAAGGATATTTTTGAGGTTGGGAGTAGGAGAGTGAGAGAATACATAAATGAGTAAATGCGGTAACAATGACTGCCAATGGCACAAATATTGCGAAGGCGGTTTGATGTGGTATGACGAAGATATTACAGAATGTCGTCATTGGATTAAGCCAAAGCCTACCAAGATGAAAAGCATTAAAGTGGCTGAATCAGATTATGATAAGGCAGTTAAGGTATTAAAAAGAAATAAGATAGAGTTCAAATGATACATTGAAAGAAATCTTTCATGTGAAAATTAGAATAGCAAGAAAAGGAGACAAGCAATGGGATATTATCATTTTCCTTTAGAGAAAAGGAATGCAAGTAATTTTGTGTCAAGTTGTAAATATATCATAATGTCGAAACCAAATAAACCAATACCTGAAAATGGTAAGAAAAAGGTTACGACTGAACAGAATAAAAAGTATAAAGAAGACATGATAAAATATGAAGAGTGTATTGCAGCACTTGAATCTGGTCATGTGAATTTATATAACAATAAAATTCGTACCGATTGTACAGATGAATTTGCAGTCAGAATGTTGTTTAACGGTATTCCTGAATATAATAGAGTATTTTACATAGAACCATTACAAAGTGAACAGGATGCATATTGTAAATATTATGTATCAGAGTTTCGAGTAGAAAAAGAAATTAAGACCACTGATGAATTGCTTGAGAATATTGTAAAACATTATGACTATTTCAATTTAGGGGACAAGATATTCTACAATGGAACATTAGGTAATCCTGGTTATAAAGAAAAAGCATTTGAGATATTGGATAAGCTCAATAAAATGACTAAGAGTAAACATTACTTATGTGATATGATTCATCCTTTTGATGGTGGATATTCATTCGATCCCGCCAAAGTAACAAGTTTTTATGACTTGAAAAAGGCACATGATTATGCAAAAGAGTTGATTAATACTGGAATTGTTCAGTTGCACGATACTCCAAATTCATATTTGGGAAGATTTATTGAAAGATTATTGAGACTGAAATGGTCTGATTTTGCATTAGAAGTAATCAATCATGTGGCTGGCAATGATGAGATAGTTAATAAGATTAAGAAAAATCAGTTCATTAAACCTCTTTTATCTGAAATGACAGATGATTCAAATGCCAAAGAGATTCTGAAGTTGCTTGGCATGACATCTAATGTACTTACTCTTATTATAGAGGAAGATTATGATGACGGATATCGTACAAGAGAAGTAGAAAGAAAAGAGTTTTCTGACATGGGAGAATTAAGATCATATCTGATTACAGAATATAAAATGCCGTTTGAAATGGCAAGCAAGGATATTGATGATTTGTATTGGGATGATTACACGTTCAATGTAGAACAAAAGGAGAATAATTAAATGTAATGAAACTCGCATTTCACAGGAGGATAAGTATTGAAGATTAATGATAAAGAAAATATTAATGAAATCATACTTCGTCATAAAGGTAAAGATATTAAATTTAATTGTTTTATCAAACCATTTCCTTATGTAGAAAGATTGGATTTAAAAGAAAAAGAACCAGTTGAGATTGTTTTTGATGATTTGACAGAAGTAGATGCATTAATTGATATGTTAAAAAGATTCAAACAGGAGTCACAGGAATATATAGGCGTTTGGAAGAGGAGTGGAATTTAAATGGATATTTATAATACAAAACCAAGAAAAATTAAATGTGTTAGAAACGATGATGATGTGTGGGGTAGTGGAGGCGAAAATCATCATTTATTGGAAGTGGGAAAAGAATATACATTAGAAGATATTATTGTTCATTCTTGGCACACAATTGTTTATATAGAAGAATTCCCAGATATGGAATTTAATAGTGTTGCATTTGAAGAAATTGATTAAAGGAGAGAATATGAGAGTAGCATTAACAGGTCATAGACCTCAGAGATTAGGATTACCAGACGATGAATTAGATATTAAATGGGTAAAAATAGGTCATTGGATTTTTAATCAGATTTTAGACGTTTCTGATGTGTATTGTGGAATGGCTAATGGTTCAGATATTTTAATTGGTCTAAATACTTGTGTGATAAAAGAAAGTTATAGAAGTATTTCTAAAGAATTTGAAAAGAACAGAGATTTAAAATTACACTGTATTTTACCTTGCAAGGATTATAACTCATCAAATAAGTATTATAGCAAGCTTAAAAATGAGGCTGATGAATGGATTGAATTAGCTGATGAATTTTACAAAGGCTGTGATAATGTAAGAGATCAGTATATGGTTGACCATTGTGATGTACTTCTTGCAATTTGGGATGGTAATAAATCTGGCGGTGTTTGGTCAACAATTCGTAAAGCACAGAAAGCAGGTAAGAAGATTATTTACTGTCCAAAAGAGATTTTAGAAGGAGAATAAATAATTGTGAGGTGAAAATTATGGATAACATAGATATGTACTGGGATGATATTTGTTGGAATGATGTAGTTCCTGATTGGGATGAAAATGGAGAATTACCAAATGATGAAGATGAAAATTAAAACCGACAATTCATTATAAAAAAAGGAGAATACATACATGGAAATTTTAAATGTACCAAGAGGATATGGCAAGTCAACAAGACTGATTATGAAGGCAGTAGAAACAGGATATTCAATTATTGTAGGAACAGAGAGTATGAAACGGTATCTTCGTGATTTAGCAGAAAGAATTACTAACAAAGAGATAAAGATTTATTCAGCATATGAATTTGCCAGCATTGACGCAATGAAAAGAGATAAAAATATTCTGATTGATGAACTACCACTTGTATTATCAATTTTATTAAATACAAATGTGGAAATGGCTACTATGACAAGTGGTTCTCTTGAAAGCTATGGCATTGAGCAATATAAGAACAGACTAAAATAAAAATGAAGCGATATTTCTTGGGTTACAGGAGGCAAGGTAGTGAAAATAAAAAACAAAATACGAGACAAATTAAGACAATGGTTATTTTCAGAAGAGTTATCAAAATTTGAATCGGCAGAACAGAATTATAAAGATGCAGAAGACTTATATAATAGGGCAAAAGGGTATCTAAATGCTGCAAAGGATGAATATTGCTGGTCATTTAAATTAGTCGATGATTGTCATCAGCTTATGAATTCTATGATGGATGTTGGAACAGATGTTGGTTTTTGTTCTGATGACCATTCTTGGGCGGTTGTATGCATTAAAGGTCATCCAGAGTATGTATCATTTATTCCATTATCACATAGAGATGCACGAGATGTATTGGATTTTCTGAAACATTTTAAGTATTCAGATAGAGTTGTAGATTCTCCATTTGCGTTTAGAGATATGGTTGACCATTGTATTATAGAAAATCCGTTTTTTAAAAAATAAAACTATAATGAAATTTTGGTTTCTTGGCTTGTCACGAAAACTATACAATATTCAAGACAAAAAGAGAATATAACAATGTAATTACAAAACAAGGAAAGGAAAATGTTCACATGTGAGTAAAGCTGCGCAGCTACTATTGGTGAACAAATTTGAAAAATAATACAGAAAAAGATTGGACAGGTAATAAAAATAGTATTTTTAAGACTTTAGGTGCAAGTAATCACACCGACAAGGAGAGACAGAATGAGGATTATTATGCCACAGATCCTATTGCAATTGATGTCTTATTAAAAGATGGTGGCGTTACATTTAATAAACCTATCTGGGAATGTTCTTGTGGCGAAGGACATTTATCTGAAAGATTAAAGAGCTTCGGTTGTGAAGTTCGATCCACTGACCTGATCGATAGAGGTTATGGTGAAGGTGGAATTGATTTTCTTACATATAATCAGCCTTGGAATGGCGATATCTTAACAAATCCCCCATACAGATATGCAAAAGAATTTATTGAACATGCAATGACATTAATTCCTGATGGTTGCAGAGTATTTATGTTTCTTAAAGTTCAGTTTCTTGAAGGAAAAGCTCGTAAGGAATTATTTAAAAAGTACCCACCAAAATGTGTTTATGTCTCAAGCAGTCGTATTTTATGTGCAAAGAACGCTCTTTTTGATGAAATGAGAGCAGGTGGTGGCAGTGCAGTCGCTTATGCTTGGTACGAGTTTGAGAAGGGTTATACAGGTGAAAGTAAATTAAAATGGATAAATTAACACAAAGATTAAATGAGGAGATAAGTAGTTGGGTTGGTGATTTAGTCACCAATTCCGACTTATCAAGCGAGAAACTATTAAAACGATACTCATATGAGTATTGTATCAAAGAAGAGATTATTAATTATTTTTCAGAGAATATTATATCAGATGACTTTGAAGAGTTCTTATTGGATAAAGAAGATACATTGTCTTATCTGTACGTTGAGTATATGGAAGATGATACAGCAAATATTCATAACGAGATAGAAGGATTTGTAAGTAATCTCTGTTATCGTTTTAGAACACAATCTGAAATGCCCTAAAATCAAGGCTTTCAGAGGTTGAAAAAGCCAAGGAAAACCACGTTTCTTGTGGTTGTGAAAGTAGGTGAAAAATTGAAAAACACACTATTAGATGTAGCTCAAGACTTTGATAAGATGAGTGATTCAGAAAAAGCAGAAGTAAACGATAATGTCAGAAAACAATTTGACAATATTATTCATGGCAAACCTCCGAAGACTGAGCGAGAAAAAGAAATTGATAAACTTGCAAGAGAAGAATTAGAAGAGTACAGACGAAAGAAGAAAGCTTTTTATAACAATCCTATCCATTGGAATAACAACAAGCGTAGAAGACATGGACTTCCTGTATTAAGAGGTAGCGTTAATAAATACCGTTTGAAAGAATATCCAAGATTTCATCCTTCTGTAAAATTATTTGATCGGTTGGATGATATTATTACCGAAACAATAGTAGATAATTTTAAGAATAATGAGTATTTTAATTCTTTTGTGAAAGGAAAAGATTTGGCAATTGGTGATGCAAATGTATTTAGAGTGAGCGAATAGGAGAATAACAATATGAGAGTATATGAATTACGACAACATGACGTGATTTCTTATTACCCTCCGCAACCACACAAGAAGAAATATCAAATTGGAGAACATATTTCTATTAACGAATTAGCTGAAGCAATGTTTGGTTTACCTGCTTTAAGGTTAGATAGAGATAAAAATGAGGATAAGATGCTTCGAGTTATAGAAATAGAATATGTGAAATTTCTGTGGTGGAAGTTTTGGAAGAGAAGAAAATACGTTAAAGAATATCATTTAGAAGTTATGTAGGTAGGTGAAAAAATGAAGAGTGATTTTTCAATAGATAATAAACCTGAATTAAGAGATTGCCCCTTCTGCGGCAATGAAGCATATCTTATTGGTTTGTTTGTACCATGCGATGATGGTGAGATAAATGAATATCAGATTGGGTGTGAAGAATGTGGAATACATTTTAATCAGTCTTGGGAGTATGACACAATTGTAGATTTATGGAATGGAGAATATTACAAGAATGAATAAGAGACAGAAAAAGAAATTCATTAAGAAGAATATGGTAAAGCTAAGAAAAATACATCCAAATGAAGGTGATATTATAGTTCTTCAGTGGAATCCAGATAGTGAATATATAGATTTTGACACCATTGTTGAGTTCTATAAAGTATGGGAGAATGCAGGGATCTTTGATAAATGCGGAGCTGCTATTGTCCCATATGATTTTAAGATTTTCAACAAGGAAGACGCTCAGATATATGTAGATAAGTTACAGAGTATTGTAGATCAGATGGGAGAATAAGAGCATGAGTAAATATAAGGTAAGTAATTATATTGCGAAAAAGTGGGAAGATATTTCAAAAGAAACACCAATGTATAAAGCATATGAACTAGGTATAGCACAAGGAATGGCTTGGAGCTATGAAAATTTAAAAACTGCGACAGATAAAGAGACAGCAGATAAAGTATGGTGTAATTACTTAGATGGAACAGATGAATTATGTACCATTTTTAGAACAATTGTTAATTTATCAAATGATGATACTAATTCCAAAATTGAAAGATTAATGGAGAGACTATCTGAAACTAAGAAACCAGAAAAGGTTATGTCTGATGATGATAGAGATATGATTGAGGAGTTTCTTAAATATTTACAACATAAAAATGAAAACAAAGAATCAAATTAAAGAAGCATTTCTTTAGGAAAGGAGAACAATAAATGGAAACATTTTCAATAGTAGATAAGATAAATGTGGATAAGTTGAATACAAAAGTTGCAGAGTTTGTATATAGGGAAGGGCATGAGCCTTATATATTTGCAAATAAAGAGACACTTGATGCATTAGTTAAGCCAATTGAACAAGAATTAAATTTTATTACTTCTCCAACTGGAAGTACAAGGATATATGTAGGTAAAAGTTGTCTTGTTGGTAAATATCAGGGTAATGAAATGTATGAAGATGACACATTAAAATTCGGTGAGATTGAGCTGAGATAAGAGAATAAATATATAGAAAAATAGAAAGAGAGGATACATATGAGAACATTACTTTTATTAAGAGGTTCTGCTGGTTGTGGAAAATCAACTTGGATTGAGCAGAATGGATTAAAGCCATATACATTATCAGCAGATGATATTAGATTACTGTGTCAGAGTCCAGTATTACAGCCTGATGGAACAGTAGGAATTAGTCAGAGCAATGATAAAATCGTTTGGAAAACATTATTTAATTTGCTTGAAATTCGTATGCAAAAAGGCGAGTTTACGGTCATTGATGCTACAAATTCAAAAACGTCTGAAATAAACAGATATAAGCAGATGTGTGAAACATACAGATATAGGATGTATTGTGTCGATTTTACAGATATTCCAATTGATGAAGTAAAGAGAAGGAATGCCAATAGAGAGGAATTAAAGAGAGTCCCAGATGGGGTAATTGACAAAATGTATTCCCGTTTTAAGACCCAGAAAATTCCATCTGGTATTAAAGTAATTAAACCAAATGAGTTAGATTCAATTTGGATGAAGTTATTTGATTTATCTGAATATAAGAAAATTCATCATATCGGAGATGTTCATGGTTGTTATACAGCGTTAAAGAAATATATAGATGACAATGGCGGTATTAAAGATGATGAATTTTATATTTTCTGTGGTGATTATGTAGACAGAGGTATTGAAAATGCTGATGTTATCAAGTATCTGATTTCTATTAAAGATAAGAAGAATGTGCTTATGCTTGAAGGAAATCACGAAAGATGGCTTTGGTTATGGGCTAACGGTTGTGTAGGTAAGTCTAAAGAATTTGAACTTGTAACAAAGCCACAGTTAGAAGATGCGAAGATTGATAAAAAAGATGTTCGTCAGCTTTATAGAAAATTTGGACAGTGTGCTTATTATAAGTATGGAGAGAATATTTATTTAGTAACCCATGCAGGTTTAAGTATGTTACCAGATAATCTTACATTCGTTGCAACAGATCAGATGATTCATGGAGTTGGTAATTACAATGATTTTGAAAAAATTGCAGAAACATTCACTAAAAAAATGCCATCAAATTACTATCAAATTCATGGTCATAGAAATACTAAACAAGTTCCAATTCGTGTGAATGATAGAGTATTTAATCTTGAAGGAAGAGTTGAATTTGGTGGGAATTTAAGATGTGTTCAGCTTGATAAAGATGGTATGCACGAAATAGAAATTCATAATGAAGTATTCAAAACACCCGAAATGAAAGAAGAACAGAGTGTAACAAATAGTTCTGTTGCTGATGTAATTATTTCATTAAGAGCAAATAGATACATTCAGGAAAAGAAATTTGGTAATATCTCTTCTTTTAATTTTACGAACAAGGCTTTTTACGATAAGGTATGGGACGAACAGACTACAAAAGCAAGAGGTCTGTATCTTGATACATTTAAGGGTAAAGTGGCAGCAAGGGCATATGACAAGTTTTTTAATATCAATGAGCGTCCCGAAACAAAATTTGATATGTTACAACATAAGCTACAATTCCCTGTTACAGCATATGTAAAAGAAAATGGTTATTTAGGTATTGTAAGCTATGATGAATACAATGATGATTTATTTATTGCAAGTAAATCTACTATTGACAGTCAGTTTGCACAATGGCTCAAAGAAGCTATTTACAATCAGATTACAGAAGAAAATAGAGAAAAAATGAAACAGTATGCGAAAGATAATAATGTGTCATTTGTATTTGAAAATGTTGATATGAAAAATGATCCGCATATTATTGAATATCCTGAAAGTAATTTATATCTATTAGATATTGTTTATAATCAGATGGATTTTGCTAAATATGATTATGAAACTATATGTGATATTGCTCATCAGTTTGGATTAACTCCAAAAGAAAAAGCATTCGAGATTGCTAATTGGCAGGATTTTTATGATTGGTACTATGATATTCTCGAAGAGGATTATGAATATAATGGCAGAAAAATTGAGGGATTTGTAATTGAAGATAGTGTTGGATATATGACAAAACTGAAGCTTACATATTATAACTTTTGGAAGTTTATGAGAGCAATTTCACATGAAGCTATTAGAAATGGATATATTAAGAAGACATCTGCTTTAACAACTCCTATTGCTAATGAGTATTATGCATGGGTAAGAAAGTTGCATAATGTCGATGATATTGATTCAATTCCAAAAGATATTTGTACATTGAGAAGATTATTTTTTAAAGACAAATTAGGAGAGTAATCATATGAGCAGTATTTCAGTTGGTGATTTAAAATCCATTCTCGAAAACTACCCAGACGATTACGAAGTTGTTATGAACATTAAGCATAAATATCCAATCTCTAAGGAAGAAGGTCTTAGAGGTTGGTGTGCTTATATCAATGGCGTAAAAGCCGATGATGATTTTCGAGAAATTAGATTAATGAATTAGGAGAATAATTATGTGTAACCGTTGTAATTATAACTCGTCCGATAATCAAATATATGTTGATCCATTGACGAATGAATATTACTTGGACATAGAAACTTCTGAATGGGATGAATACGATGGTGGATTTATTCATCAGAGAGAATATATTTCGTATTGTCCTTGGTGTGGCAGGGAATTAGGAGAATAAAAATATGAAGATAGAATTAATTAGATTAAAACTTAACGACACTCATTCGTACAAGTATAAGCCATTTAAGTATTGTTGTGACGAGATTCAGAATGATAAAGCTATTGTATTTACAGGCGAAGATATAAATGATATTGGTGGAGAATATGAAGATGATGGTGTTTCTATCCCACAACTTTGCACTTCGCATACAGAAGTCATCACATCTTATGAAGATGAATGGGAACAGACAGACAATTATCCAATTCAGTTTTGTCCTCATTGCGGAGAGAAGATTGAGATTTCGGTTGTAGATGAGATTGATGTATCTGATAAATATGAAGAATTAACTAAGCAGCGTGATGAATTATGGGAGAGGTGTCAGAGAACAGATAGTAAGAAGAAAGAATCTGAACTAAGAGAGCAGGTTGGAAAGCTTGATAAGCAGATTGACAGTTTCTATTGGTTGGATGAGTGGAAAGGAGAATATTATTATGGCAGTATTTAAAAATTTTAAAGATGATGAATTGATTGTAAGTTGTAAGTGTGGATGTGACGAAGGTATTCATTTTAAAATTCATGATTATGGAGATGGCGACTATGCTTTCTTATCATATACAAATGGTAACTTTTACACTCAGCAAAGACCATTCTTTGAAAAATTGAAGAAGATTTGGGCGATTATTATGAATAAGGATTTTTATTATTCTGATATTGTGCTTACAAAGGAAGATTTTAAAGAGTTTAAGGAATGGATTAATAGAAAGTAAAGGAGATTGCTATGAATAGAAATTTGGATGGATATTATTTTAGAGTTAAAAGAGATGGAAAATGGGACAATGTTTGTTGGTCTGATATGACAGATGAAGAAAGAGACGAGCAAATGACTAATCGTAGTGAAGAATGGTTAAAGTCGCTATGTAAGGGACTTGGTAATGTTATTCATAAGATTGGTGAAGATTTAGATATTGCGTGTGAATAAAAGTAAATTCAGGATTCTTTTGGTTATAAAGAGAGAATATTAAAGCGAGGTGAACGATTAATGTCTTTAGTATATAAAAATGGCACATACAACTATAATGGCAAATATGAAATGGGTTCATTAAATAAGTTTGCACAAGCAGAAAGAAGATTGTCTGCAAAGAAACTTGCGTTGGATGATATGAAGAACGAATATGATCTTATTGAACAACAGGCATTTCGCACTTATAAAGAGAACATTCAGTATATGCTGCTTGATCAACCTTCTACGATTAAAACGTGTAGAGAATGGTTAAATATGTTATCAAAGAATCAGGATGCAGATGGTAACAAACTTGATAAGAGAAAGAAGTATAAAGAAAAGGAAGTGTATGATTGGTATATTGATTATATTAAAAAGCTTCTTGATATTGAGTATATGAACAATGTTAAATTTATTGATTTTAATTTTGGTCAAGCTACTAATATTCAGTTTGAATATAAAGAGCATAATTGGTATTTAGAAATTCCTCATATTAAAGCTATCAAATTAGATGCATATAAAGATTATGGTGGCAGTGTATTTAAACTTGCGTTAATGCACAATGATACAGAATATAGTTGTAGTTGGTCACAGTTTGGTTCTACATATGAAGAAGATGAATTAAGAGATATTATGACACAAGGTATTGAGAAATATTGTAATTAGTTGGGTAACTTCACAGGAAAGTAACATATCATTTGAAAAATAAAAAATATAAAGGAGAATATTAAACATGGAAACAATTTTAAGATTATTAGCAGAGAATCCAGAAAGTTTAGGAGAGGTAGTAAAGACATATATTATAAAGTACAAAGAGCCTGTATATGATGTTCTGAAGGAACTCATGATTATTGCAAAGGATTATTCTGAGAACACTGAGTATCCTGCAATTCGGGCGAAAATTAAGAAAAATATGTTTGATGCATATGTAAATGTTGGATTTACAGAGGATCAAGCATTAGCACTTATGATTAACGACAATATTCAGCTTATGAAGAATATTCAGAAGTCAGTTAATAATGCTTCTGTAAAGAATGGTAAATGATATATGAGATTAGTAGACGGTGATGCACTTTTAGAAAAAGTGGAGAAATTTATCCGAAAGAGGAAGAATTGAATTTGATCAAGTAATCATGTGTGAACCAACAGTCGATGCAATTGTAGTAACTGATAGAAAGAAACATATATCAAATTTTGACTTTGACGACAACAGACCACAATGCTGCATAGACCACGATAAGTATTTCTCGACATGTGATACTTGTGAGTTTGGAGGTGATTAAGTGTTAGTACCTGCAATTTTACACAAAGAACAGATCAAGAAAGAATTTCAAAAATATTTCTATACGACAGACATGTTATATGAAACTGGTGGCATAGAAAATTGGATACCACAAATTGCAGAGTGTCCTGAAAGTTGGCAATTTCAATATGCCATAGTAGACGACAATAAAAAGCTAATTGGATATTTAGGATACTCAGTAGATTGGTATGTGTCTAAGGTATACAACTTTGGATTGTTCTCATTTGACAGAGGTAATGTTCTAGTTGGTAAGGACGTATTCGATAAATTAGAAGAACTGGTTAAGACATTCCATAGAGTTGAATGGAGAGCTGTTGGCGGTAATCCTGCTTGTAGAGGATATGACCGTTTTATCAAAAAACATAATGGGACAAAACATATTTTGAAAGATTCAATTAAGGATAAGAATGGTGAATATCACGATGATTTTATTTATGAGATTGTGAGTGGAGAATAATATATTGGAGGTGAAAATATGTATCAAAATTGTTGTAAGAAATGTGGAAGCGTTTCATTACATACAGAAGTAAAAGGTAATAATACAGGACTTTATTGTGATGATTGTGGTGCATGGATCAAATGGCTCGGAAAAGATGAGTTGAGAGCTTTTGAACATGCAAATAAATCAAGAGGTTTGAGGGCGACTGCAAAACTATATGATGAAGCGTTTGTCAATAATCCAATAGATAATGAAATCATTAGCGATTGTTTGATTATTGGATTTGATAAACATAAGGGAGAACAAACTTGGATGTCTATTGGTAGAAAAGATGGAGACACATTGAATATCGTAAACATGATTAAGGATGAGAGAGCAGAAGAATTATATAAGCAACTACTTTCAACTCAAAAATCAGTTTCACAGTAAACCAATCTTTCTTTGGAAAATTTTTAATCATATCTAAGCCATTCGGCTATGGGAATCCCAACAAATAAGAGAATATTACAGTATAACTAATAAAAATATTACATATAAAGGAGATTTTAAATGAAGAACACAAATTGGAAAGTGCCAGTAATTATTGGCGTAGGAGTATTAGCAGTTATTTTGATGATTGTATCTGGTGTACAGAGTTCACAGAATAAAGCTATTGCACTTGAGGAACAGGTAAATACAGCGTCATCAGATATTAAAGTACAGGAAAAGCGAAGAGTTGACCTTGTATATAACCTTGCTGATTGCGTAAAACAGTATGACAAACATGAAGCTGATACATTGACAGCAGTTGCAGATGGTCGTGGATCAACAGGAGATATTGAGAATGTAACAACAGCTATTACAGCAGTTGCAGAAGCATATCCTGAGCTGAAGTCTAATGAGAACTATAAGACTCTTATGAATGAGTTATCTATGACAGAGAATATGATTGCAGAGTATCGCAGCAATTACAATAAACAGATTAAGGAATACAAGCGATATGTGAGAAAGTTCCCTGCAAGACAGTTCCTTAGATTGCTTGGATATGAAGTGCAGGAATATGAGTATTTGGATTACAATGCACCAGTTGATGCTCCACAGGATTTGTTTAAAGAGGATTAGTCTATGAGATATGATAGAAAAGGTTTTGATTTTGGCGATTTTGAAATAACAAAACGTGAAATCTTGGCTAGTATTTTTATCATTGCAATTATGATTCTGTTTGGTATTCTGATTTCTTCCAAGATTTCAGAACACCAAATGGATAAAAATGAAATTTACAACAAGGCTGTTAAAATAGAAAGCCAAGAAATGTTCCAATATGGAATGGATACAAATGTTGGTAATGCGTTTGTATATGGCGATTTGAAAGCAGTAGATACAGTTACATATCCTGAAATCGGTGGAGAATATATGTATGTAGAAAAAGTTAAAGAGCTATATACGATGCATACAAGAACTGTTACTCATACTGATGGCAAAGGACATTCGTATACTACAACAGAAACATATTGGACTTGGGATAAAGTCGGAAGCGAAGACATTAAGTGCAAAGAAATATCGTTTTGTGGAGTGAAATTCACAAGTAATAAAATTGATTTGCCAGGTACTGATTATATTGACACAATTAAGGAGTCAAGTCATGTGAGATACAAATATTATGGTGTTGGTACTGAATATAAAGGAACAATTTTTACAGATTTGAGAAATAAAACCATTTCTGATAACACATCATTTTATAATAATTCGACTATTGACGAAACGATAGAGAGGCTAGAATCTAATTTTCTAATTATTATTTTTTGGATCTTTTGGATTATTTTAATCGGTGGAATGGTATTTGGGTTCTACTATTTGGATAATAGGTGGTTAGATTAGCATAAAATTTTTCTTTCCTTTGGACAGATTGGAGGTGTGATATGAGATCAGAGAATATAGAAGTAACATTTAAAATTCCAATTCTAGTTGATAAACCTGATTTGAACGGTGTCATATATTCCGAAGAAGCAATTAGAAATTCTTATAAAAATGTAAAGGATATTCCAATTGAGATACCGTGCAATGATGGTCGGTTTTTTCCTATTGGAGTAGCACAAGAAGTTGAATTGATTGAAGATGAAAATGGTATGTATATTACAGGCGTTGGTCTTGTTTGGCATGGTGGTACAGAAGAAAGTGTTGAGATGGTTGATGATAAAGTTACAAGTTTTCATGTAAGTTGTGTTGGAATTGCGAAAGAGTAGGAGTACAACATGGTAGACAGACAAACAAAAACTATACAATGGACAATAAATCTACCAATGGATTTTCCTTCAGATTGGGATGACGATATGATTGAATTTCATCTTAATGAATCAAATTGGTGTTGTAGCAATCTTATTAGTGAACTTGAAAAATACGATGAGAAAAATGGCTGTATTTGTGGAATATGTGAAGCAAAAGTAGCTGAGAAGATTGGAGGTGTAAAATGAGATTAATTGATGCAGACAATATTGTAAATGTAGGAGATTATGTAAAATTAGATGAAAATTATAATGCTTATGTATCACCTGCTGATTTATGTAAAATAATTGATATTCAGCCGACAGCTTATGATATTGATGGTGTCATAGAACAGTTGAAACGATGTTATGGGATCGTAAGAAGCACTAGCGTTGATTACGCTGAAGGCTTAAAAGATGCATATGAAAGAGCTATTGGTATTGTAAAAGTAGGTGGGACATGTCAATAGGTGATGGAAGAAAAACATATTCAGATAGTACATTAAAGTCTATGACAAAAGATAAGCTGATTGATATTATTCGCTGCTTAGAAAGTAATCTTAGAAATGCTCATGAGACAAATGATATTCAATATGAGAACTGTAAGAGGTTACTGAGTGAAGAGAAAAATAAAACACTTGATGAAGTTCTAAAGGCTTGTGACATTGAATGTGGATTTTACAGTGGTGATGTTAAGAATCTTACAAGACACGTTTTGATGAGAGTGTTGGATGGATTGAGAGAATAAATATCTGTGAGGTGATGAAGTGAAATATATAGAACGAAAAGAATATAACAAGGTGATAACAGTTAAACTTGTGATTCCAGGTGGCTGTAATGCGAAATGTCCGTTTTGCTACAATAAAGATAAAGATATGTTGTGTGATAGGCAACAGTTTTTAGATAATTTCATCGAATCACTTGATGATATTATAACAAGAATAGGTGATAAAAATCCTATATCAGTTGATATAACTGGTGGTGAACCCACATTAGATCCTAAGTATTTATCAAAAGTATTCATCAAATTGAAAGAATTTAATATCAAATCAAAGGTTCTTAGAGTGACTATGACAACAAATGGTACTCATCTCAGAGAAGTAATCCAATATATGAAAGATGTTGTTGACTATGTAAATATTTCAATTCACGATTGGCGACCAATAAGAAGAGAGGAAATACTTGGATTTTGTTTCAATGGAATTGACTACAAGGACATGATTCAGCAGCTTAACAATATTGGAATTACAGTATCAGCATGTGCGGTTATATTTAAGAAAATTCCAAACTTCGTAAAGTGGAGAGATTTCTTCATTGACTGGGCAAAAGAAGTAGGATTCATTGCAGTGAGATTCAGATGTGATGTTTTCTGGAAGGATTCTGATGTATTTGATTTCTATTTAACAGAGTCGATGAGTGAGGATGATAAATTTGATGTTATTGATTATGAAAATACAACAGATTCTCATTGGTGTAGACTTCGCAGAAAAGATAAGATGAGAGTGTTTTTCTTACATAGTGTTTTAGACACCTCGATCAAGACAAAAGGTATTGAATATGTAATAGATACTGATGGTCGTTGTTATTGCGATTATTACAGAAGGACAAAAATAGAAGATTATCAATATGAAGTTGGAAAGATTTATGATGCAGTGAATGATTAAATAGAGAATAACTTAACAGGAATGATTTGTTTCTTTTGGAAATTACAACAGATAGGAGTGATATAAACGAGAGTATATAAAGATAAACAGTATCTTATTTTCGATTATGAAGATGGACGTACTGTGAAATATGATTTTGCTACAAAACAAGCAATCGGTATTAAAGGTAAGCCAGTAAAAGACTTACGAAGTCAACTATCAGGATTTAGTTTAAACGATCTATTTGATTGTTGTGACGATGAAAAATACGCTAAATTTCTTAAATTAATTTGTTAGAAATTCAGAAATGTATTCGTATTCAATTTGCAATATAGGGACAATTCTTGATCGTGTTCCAAAATATTCAAGGTTTGAACAAATTTTCTCAGCAGGGTTCGATGATATCATTAAAGATGGTTATCGTTTTAAATATTCTATTAACGAAATTCCAAAATCTCTTATTAAGTTATGTCGAAAATATCCCATTAAATTATCTAATAACACAGTTCAATATTATAAAGAAAATCCGAATGCTCATTATATCGCATATGACTTGGAGTATATTAGTTTAACATCTGATGATATTTATACTGTATGGAATACACAAAATGAAAGATGGATTGACCATGCACCAAACTATTTTTCATTTTTAAACAAACTTGTTGATGAATTTGGATATAACGCAAAAGATTTGTGGCTGTATTTGGATAGAATTAAGACATTTGAAGCCATTGAAGATATGAGTTATTTGATTAGAGAATTATATGACTATGCTAATATGATGCGTCAGCTTAGTCTAAGGTATGACAAATACCCTCGAAACTTTCTTACTACACATAAAATTGCTTGTAGGAATTACAACAGAATGAAGAAAGAGTTCTCAGAAGAATTATTTAAAAAGAGAATAAATAAACAGTATGAATGCTCTTTTGGTGATTACATATTCATTTATCCAGAATCTACACAAGATATAAAGGACGAGGCGACTATGCAAAACAACTGTGTTGCTTCATACATAGATAAGGTTATTGACGGTGAGTGCCACATTCTTTTCTTGAGAAAGAAGAATAAACCAGATGAGAGTTTGGTAACGATTGAAGTAAGAAATAATCATATTGTACAAGCTAGACGAAGATTTAATGATGATGTAACAGCAGAGGATCAGAAAGCTATTGATGCATTTAACAAAAAGTTTGCGAACAAGGAGGACAAGGTAGCATGATTAAAGGTGATCGAATTAAATTAGTTAAGAAAATGGGAGTGTTTGATAACATTGGTGAGATTTGTGAAGTGACTGATATTCAGGAAGGTGGAGTAATCTGCTTTAAGTTTGGTGGTTACCATCTTGGTTGTATGTCATATGACGAGTATGAAAAGTATTTTGAGAAAGTTGAGATACCTACAAAGAGGACTTGGAGTAAGTGGAATTTACCTTTTGAAATGACTTTTTCTGATATTAGAGGTAGTAAAAAGACTATCAGTTATCAGTCAAGGACTAATGGGAAGAAAGTTCAGGTTAGAAGTGGAGTATTCAAAGCAGAAGCTACATGCTGCAAAGATGATGTTTTTGACTTTGAAAAAGGATTGACACTTGCAAAAAGTCGTTTAATTGTAAAATACCTTGATAACCAGGTTAAGTCGATTGCAAAGGCGATGTAAGGAGAGAATAATAGATTGAACAGTAGCATTTTTGTTCCTAAAACGATAAATGTTGGATATCAAAATCGTTCAGGAACTTATACAGGAAAGCTTGCCTACGTCATTTACTATGACGAAAAAGGCAAGCTGCGAAAAGAAGCATCATGGAATAGTTGGCGTGACGATAAAATTCCGAATGATGAATTTGATAATGTCCCAACAGAAGGATTTGTACTAAATAAAAAAGCTGGTGATTACTCTACAGGATGGGATCATAGACATGCTTATTGTAGAGTATATGATCCAAGAGGATTTGAATTTGAGATTACCATTGAGAATTTGTTATACATTCTTGAAAATGTAAATTGTATTAAAGGTAAAGGGCTTGAAGGAGAATTTATATATGGATGGGATGGTAAGGATTTAGTTCTTATGCCAGTTGAGTCACCTGATTATAAACAGATTGCAGCTTATAATAAGATTGTACATAATAATGAATCCATTAAGATAAAAGATTTAATTCTTGGTGCAACATATCTTACAAAAGAAAATATCGAATGGATCTATATGGGACGTTTCGAAACATATGGATATGGTTATGAATTTATGCAGGATGGTAAAATTGTAAGAATAAAATCTTATAAAGATATTCCAACCGAACCAACTCGTTTTGGATATACAAAAATTTCTTATAAAGGAATTAACAATCTCTCATATGGTAAAATGCATTGGTTCGCAAGATTAAGCGATGGAAAGTATGAATTTGAGCAATTCAAAAGTGTTCCTAAAAACAAACTTATTAGTTGTCTCGATGATAAATGCACATCTAAATATTCTGAAATTTATGATTCAATGGAATCATCTTATCAATTCTCCCCTATAGACGATAACAAAGATAAAATCGTAAATATCTCATTTGAAGATTTTTATGAAAAAGCAATTAATACATATGTCGATAATGATATAACAAGAAAATATGTCGATGTTCGTTTTATGGTAAACGACAATGGAGAATATATTAGATATGAAATGACAACGCCATACAGATCAGAAGATAACGGCAAATATACTGTTTATAAATATAGTACCAAGAATATCTATCATGGAGATAAGGAAGCAATTGATATTTTCCCGACAGAAGAAAGAGAAGTGGAAGTACATTATGGTCAAAAAGAAATTCAGACGCATATGATCCCAGTTTCTATTGAAACAGTTTTTGAAAAGTTAAAACCAGTATGTAAGCAGAAATATTTAGCAAATGGCAGAGAATATAAAAAGGAGTACGAGTTTAATGAGTAAAAATGATGACAGAATTTTAGAATTAAAGAAACAGATTGAAACAAAGAAGAAATCAATTTCTGAGAAGAAAATCAGATTTATTCCTGAGACAAATTGTGTCCTCAATATGGATGGAATGACTATCAACCTTAATGTATGTTCAGATGATGCATTAGTGTTATTACTTATCAGACTTAATTCATACCTTATGTCGGCAGTTGACCTTGGGATGCCTGATTTTGAGATTTCAGGCTACAGTGTAACGGCTTGGATTAAGGATATTAAAAGTAAGTTAGAAGTATCTAGTCTGAAGAAAGAGGAAACAGATTTGAAAAAGATGGAGAGCAAGTTGGATAAGCTATTATCTGATGACAAGAAAACTGAACTTGAGATTGACGAGATTGCTGCTTTATTGAAGTAAAAGAGAGAATAATACAATAGGTAGTATATTTCATAAAAGCACATACTATATATAGTAGTTGAATAAATTTAAACTACTATATATAGTAACAAAATGGACAAGAAATATCGGTTTCTTTTGGAACTGATTTAGATAACGAAGATATAAATCGTGAGTCTAGGAGGTGTATATGTTAAAGACTTTTGATGAATTATCTGAAGAAGAAAGTTTGTGTAAATATTGTTCAGCAACCGATTATGGAGAGCATAAATCGTACAGTACACCAAATGGATATTATTGGTGCGAAGGTGCGTATTGTGAAGATGCTTACAGAGAATATTTAGATGATAACGAAACAAGTGAAAATGTTGTGAAATATGCAAGTAAAGTAATACTTACGAATAAGGAGGATATTGATGAGTACACCACTAAAATTTGAATTCGATTTTGATGAAGTGTTTGAAGGAATTAAACAAGGTGTTATTAGAGAATTGGAAGAAATGAATTTCGATGCTGTAAAAGATAATGTTATCAATCAGATAAAGAGTGAAATTAAATCAAAGATAAAACTTACATACAGTGATGAAAGAGAATTAAAAGACGAGATAAAAAATGAAATCAAGGAAAGAGTTTATGATTCGATTATCAAAGAAGTCGGTGATAAATACGCTGATGAATTTAATGATTATGTAGAAAATCAGTTATCTAAAAATCCAGAACGTCTCAGCTCACTACAAAATATTATTAAAAGAGAAGTGAGTGAGAATCTATATGAAGATTTGTATAGTTCTATAAGAAATGAAGTAATTGGACAGGTTAAGGATGCAACAACACAGTTATGTAATTTAATTGGTAACAATTCTGTCAAGGTTAAAGACTCTAATAAGACTATTAGCAAAGAAGAGTATGAGGATTTACTTGATAGAGATAGAAAATTAAGTGCATTAGAAGCAGGTGGAGTTGATAACTGGGAATGGTATGGAGAATCACTAGCTCAGTATTATGGCGAAGAATAACACAAGAATTTTCGATTTCTTGCGAACAGAAGGAGAGAAAATATAAAGGAGAAATGAATTATTTTAAAAGAAAAATGTATATATTATAATCCTGCAAAAGATGCTTTTTATTTAGTTTTATCTGTGTCTGATATGGTTTACGGAAGATATGGAGACATAGAAAAACCAAGTTATTTAGATGCTTGTATGGATCAAGGTCATACGGATTTAAGATTCAAAATTGATAATATAATAATAAACAGGAATTCTTACAGAAATTATGGTCTTGATGATTCTCAAATTAACGACTTTAAACTTGTAAAAGAGCTTACAGATGAAGAATTTTATCCTATGCAGCTTCTTATTTATTCAAATTATGAATTCCCTCATTGCATCATTGATATTGAAAAAGTTAAAAACAATGTTACTGAATTAGTAAATTTATTAAGGAATAAAAAAGAAGAACTAAGGAATTTAAAGAAAGAAATTGGAACTTTAGAAAAAAGTTTATATAAAGCAATGAAACAGAAGTAGTAATTAATTAAGAGAATATTAAAGTGGAGGTAATTATAATGACAAGTTACGAATTTGAAAAAGCTGCAAAGAATGCAGTAATCCAGACATTGAGTGAAAACATTAGTATTGACCAGTTGGATCTCGTGTGGTTTGCACATGAATTAGGTTATAAGAAATGTACTATTTGGGGACAGCCAATGGGTAACAAGTATGCAGAAGTTACTTATAATCGAGATAAAGATGAGATGTATGTAGATATTTATCAGAAGATTATTAATAACAAGATTTCGTCTGATGAGTTCAATTTTGAAGCGTAAAGGAGAATATAATTATGACATTAAAAGATACAGTAGAAATGATGAACAGTGATGATTATAAAGAGAGATTCAAAGCTGAGTATTATCAGTTAGTTACCAGATATAGAGGTCTTAAATCAATGCTTACAAAATGGGATGAAAGGACATTAAATTTTGAACCAACTTGTCCAAGAAGTACATATAATATGCAAATTAAGGCTATGACGGATTATATTGCGGTTCTTGAAGCAAGAGCAGTCATGGAAGATATTGATTTATAATCGAAGGAATCTGACATTTCTTGGCTATGGGAGGTGAGAAAAATATTAAAGAATATTGAAGACATCATTATTTCAAAGACAAGAGATAGTGAAAAATTAGAGGCTTTGAAGCAATATGAAGATGATATTAAAACGGCGAAAGACATTATTAATGGCAAACTTACATATTGTGAGGAGTGCAAGGACTATTATCTTACAAAATCTTTCTTTTCGGAAAAAGAAACTGTTCCTACAAAGATTTGTGTGTATGAAGATCCGATTAATTCAGGTGGCAACGATTATGTAAATGGATATGCTGATATTTTATATAGTGTTTGTCCTAAAGGTCATAAGCATGTAGTTTATAAAAAAGAGCGAAGAAAATAAGAGAATAAAAGTAAGAGGTAAGAAATGTGAGTATGATAAATTTAAGTTTACACACAATTGTATTGATTGTGTTATGTCATTTAATTGGTGATTATGTATTACAATGTGATTTTATTGCACAAACAAAAGGAGAGAATTGGTATCATTTATTTGTACATTGTGCATTGTATTGTGTTCCATTTTTAATAGTATTCGGTTGGACATGGCAGTTGGCAGTAATCTTTATTTCACATCTGATTATTGATTCGTTGAAAGCAAGATGGAATAAGATTACATACACTAAAGACCAGACATTACATTATATAATCGGAATGCTTTATCTTATTGGTTAATCAACCAAACAATTTCCAATAAAAATGAAAATCGAATAGAGAATAAGTAAGAGGTGAGAAATTATAGAATACGATTTTGAAGGAAAAGAAAACGCTATCACGGCAGAACATTTAAAAAATGGTCAAACTTGTAAAGTAGTTGGATTTGGTCAGTCAATGACACCAATACTTAAATCAGGTCAACCAGTGATTTGTAAGCCTGTGACAGAAGATACAGAGTTAAAAAAGAATGATATTGTACTCTGTAAAGTTAAAGGTAATTATTATTTACATAAAATTTCAGCGATCAAAAATGGTATCAGTTACCAGATTTCAAATAATCATGGTCATGTCAATGGCACAATTACAAGAAGCAATATCTTTGGTATTGTTGTTGAAATTCTTTAAGACTCATTCGAGTTACAATTTCCAATAAAAATGAAAACCAAATAGAGAATAAGTAAGTGAAAGGAGTGAGTGGCAGCCTTAAAGATATATCGCTCTGAGTAAATTACAATGTACGAGCCAGTAATTAAATGGAGTGGAAGTAAAAGAAGTCAGGCTGAAAAGATTTTAACATTTTTTCCAAAAGAGATTGATACCTATTATGAACCGTTTTGTGGTGGAGCTTCAGTTTTAAGAAGACTTCTCGACAGTGATATACGAGTTAAGCATTATATATGTAGTGATTTGAATAATGGGTTGATTGACTTATGGAATGAAATCATTAACAATCCGTTAGAAGTTTCTTCTTATTATAAGAAGCTTTGGAATGAATTAAATACAGATAACGACAAGCAACGAAAGAAAGAATATTTTGCCAATGTTAGGGACAGATACAACAAAGAGCATAATCCATTAGATTTTATGTTTATTATGAGAACAACAACCAATGGTATGCCAAGATATAATCGTAATGGCGAATTTAACAATTCATTTCATGTAACTAGAAATGGTATTATTCCTGAAACATTTGAGAAGATAATTTTTGAATGGAGTCAATTATTAAAACAGAATGATGTTAAATTTATCAGTTGTTCGTATGAAGATATAAAACCAACAGAGAATGATTATATGTATCTTGATCCACCTTATGCAAATACAAAAGGTATGTATTATGGAACTATTGATTATGAAAAATTTTGGAATTATTTAAGACAGTCGCCATGCAGATATGCTTTATCTTTTGATGGTAAGAGTGGTGATATAGATAATACTTGGAATGTTCCTAAAGACATATATACAACACATGAGTATTTACTAAGCGGTAATAGTAGTTTTAAACGTACAATTGGCAAATCAAATGACAGTATTGTTTACGAAAGTTTGTATGTAAAGTAGAGAATATATAGGTGAAGCAGTCACAGTAATTCACTGTTTCATTGGTTGTTAGGAGGTGAGAAAAGTGCCAACAGGTTATACAGCATATATAGAAAATGGAGATATTACAACAGGAAAAGATTTCTTAAAGCTTTGTACGAGGAATTTTGGTATTGCTATGGACATGAGAGATGAATTATTATCAGTACCAACACCAACACATTTTGAACCAAATTCTTATTACAAGAAAGAATATGATAAAGCTGTTGAGGTTCGTAATAAGTACAGACAGATGACTTTTGATGAAGTAAAACAGGAAATGATTAAAAGTTACAATGATAGAATCGCTTCTGCTAAGAAATGTTTGGATAATTATAAAACAGAGGATGAAAAATATAAGAAGGTTAGAGACGAAGTTGTGAAGTGGAATCCACCAACAGATGAACATAAAGGATTGAAAAAGTTTGCATTAGAGCAAATAGATATATCTATGAACACATCTTATTATAAATACTTGGAAGATGATTTGAACAAGGAATTAGATATTAGTGACAAAGCAGTTTATGCTTATATGAATGACATCAACGAGTCTTGTGAAAAAGATGTTGAAAGGGCATACAGACGATGGCAGGAAGATTTGAAACGAACTGCTGAAAAGAATTTGTGGATGCAACAGTTTATAGATAGTTTGGAGAATATATAAGTGAGGTGAGATACATAGAAGTAATTGAAACAAATCTAATCATTGATGAAAATAATATCATCAGAGATCATCAATCAAGAGTGGTTGAGGCAGACAGTTGGAATGAATATTGTGAAGCACATAAGAATTATGATGGTAAAGCAGTTTTCTTCAAGTCAAAAGTTATGAAAGGAAACAGTATCCAATCTAATTGTAAAATTTCAAATCTGAAATATGATGAAATGCATTTATCTTGTAATATCACAAAATTAAAAGATAATGGAGAAGAAATATTTACAGATAAAAGATTGGCATATCTAATAGTTGATCCGACTTAATCAAGTCAAAAATTTCCAAAACAAATAACTGAATAGAGAATATAAATATGGGTGGAAGAACAGCATACCCTTGGGTTTTTATACTCAAAAATCACTGTTGAAGATAGATGTTTACATAAATTAACTTCTGTGTTCCAGTCGTAAGACTGTTCAAATATAGTTATCAAAAAAAATTTATCACATATTATAAGGAGGACATTTTTTTAAATGGCAGAAACAAAGAAAAAAGGAAGATTATTTGATTTACCTGAGACAAAGGGTGCATTCCAGTTAAAAGGAGTTGTATCTGGTATGGAGAAGGATACGGCATTTAAGGAGATTAAGACTAAAAGTGGAAAGCCTATGAGAATGCTTAATTTTGGCACAAGTTATCTTGATGGTGAAACATTATATGTCAATCTTCAGGGAATGGAGCAGGAAAATGTTTATTTCTCTAAGAGAGCTGAAAAGAAGGGCGAAAAGGCTGATACTGTCAAAGTGCCTTGGGCTGATAGATTTTCTTATAACCGTGAAGGCTATCGCATGATTGGTAAGAATATCGGTGTAAAGAAGAAGGTTGATTCTGAGGGCAAGACGGTTAATGACAAGAAGGTTCTTACAGATTTTGATGCTTGTAAGGAAGTTAAGGAGAATCTGAAGGATGGTGCAAGCGTATTTATTCGTGGAAACCTTGATTATAGCAGTTTTACAGATGATAAGGGTAATAAAAGAACATCTACAAAACTTGTTCCAAATCAGATTTCACTTTGCTCAGAGGTAAACTTTGATGATGAGAAGTTCGAGAAGCAGAATGATTTCAACCAGGTAATTATTTTCATGGGAATCGAGCAGGAAAAGGATGATAACGATAAGCCAACAGGCAGATTTATTGTTCTTGCAAAGATTGTTACATACAGCAATATCGAGGATGTTCAGTTTATTATTGAGGATAAGGCTCTGGCTAATAAGTTTAAGAAGTCACTTAATCCTTACAATGCAATTAAGGTAAGTGGACATATGATTTCTTCTACTCAGACAGAGACAGTTGCAACAGATGATGATGATAATTGGGGCGAAGAGGACAGTATAGAGAAAGTATCTGCACCTACAAAAAGAGAGTTTATTATCACAGGAGCAAAGGGTTCTTCAATTGATAAGGAACTTTATACAGAGGAGAATGTAACAGAGGCTATTGCAAAGATTAAGAATGCAAATAAGGCAGAGGAGAGTTTTGGTTCTGAATCTAATGATGATTGGGGAAGTACTGATGGTCTTGACGAATCAGATGAGGACGAAGCTTGGGATTAATCCTTTAACAACTAGAGAACAACTAAGTGGAACGTCAGTAATGGCGTTCCAATAAATCAATATTATAGAATTACGGAGGAATTATTTAATGGCAAAAGCAAGAAAAGCGTCAGTCACACAGAGTAAGTTAGGTATGATTTTATATGGAGAGCAGTTTACAGGTAAGTCAACAATGGCTATGCAGCTTGCATACTTTAAGCGTCCTGATGGAAAACCTTTCAGAGTTTTATACCTTGATCCTGAGACTGGTTCAATTGATGATTATTTAGGTGACTTAGAAGCAAATGGTGTAAACCTTGAAAATATTTATATTGTATATACTCAGTCACTTGGAGAAGTAAGACAGTATATTGCAAAAGTTAAGAATGGAGAAGATTTCTATGAACTTGATGATGACGGAGATGAGACAGACAATGTAGTTCTTGACGCAGATGGAGAACCATTTAGAGCAGATGCAATCGTTGTTGATGGTACTACAATTCTTAACTTAACAACAAAACAGGGATTAGTAGAATTTTCTAAAAAGAGAAATAAAGTCAAAGCTGATAAGGATGGACTTGTTGGTGATGCCAGACTTGTTAAGATTGAGGGAGCAGGAATGGAGTTAAAGGATTATCAGACAATTAACTTCAAAGGACAGGATTTGATTCTTGATCTTATGGCATCTGGCGTTCACTATATTGTAACTGCTAGAGAGACTGATGAAAAAGAAACAATTAAGCAGTCTGATGGTTCAACTATGAGTGTTGTAACTGGTAGAAAGATTCCTGATGGGTTCAAAGGTATGACATACAATGTTAAGACTGAAATTCGTATGTACAGAAATGAAGAAGGAACAGTATGTGCTCATGTTAAAAAGGATAGAACACACACACACGAAGACAATTCGATTATCGAAGATCCTACATTACTTGATTGGCAGTCAGTTATTGATAAGACAGCAGATAAGAAGGCTTTTGTAGTAAAGAATGACTTAACAAAGGCAGTTGATGTTGAGCAGGATATTTACAGCAAAGAGATTCTTGGTAAGGTCGGAGATCCTGATAATTCAGAAACAACAAGCACATCTGATAATGGTAACAATACAGATATTGAAGCGATTAAGAAAGAAATTATTGCTAAGAGAAATGCACTTCCACCTACAGAAAAGAAGGTAATGAAAGAAAAACTTGAAGCAGCAGGACTCCCTACAGTATACAAGAATGTAACTGATATTGAGATTCTTAATAAAGTATTAGCAATGTTTGATTAAATTTGGATTATGTAAAGGTAGGATTATGGCAAGATACACAACTAACAATAAAAATGGTATTAAAAGAAAATGTGGTTGTTGCGGAGAAAACCTTTATATAAACAAGAATAATATTGATGATGCAATCTACTATGATAAAAAAACATATCATAGTAGTTGTTTTATCAATATATGTCAGAAGCGTATTGCTAATAAAAGGGTAGACGTATCAGCAAAATGGACTTGGATATATAACCACATTGATTCTATAAAAAAGGATACATACTCACATCTTGCAGTAGCAATAGAGCAAGACGAGATATTTGAATTTATTAAAGAAGCATATGATTTGACAATTATCCCTACTACCATATGGCAGAAATTGGGTAACATTTATAATGGAACTTTTAAAGGGATGTCGGTAGGTATTCCACCTTCAGACTTACTTGATATGTGGCAAAGAAAAATAGATATGCTTAATGGTATTGCGAAAAAGAATGAAGTAAAAGGTATTCATATGCAGCCAGAACAACGACTTTCGTATGATTTATCCATTTTGGTTAATAAATATGACAGTTATTTAAGGTGGAAAGAAAAACAGAAAATACTTGAAGCTGAGAAAGAAACAGAAAAATCACAGAATATTGTCAGTCAATCAATTGGCTATACTAATGTGTTCAAAGATAGTAAGACTGATACAGATGATATTTCAGGCTTGGTGGATGATATTTTTGGATAGGAGATAATATTGGATAATGAACATGAATTAAAAGATTGTAATGTGCAAGCAGAAATCCTGTTTGTTGGTTCTATAGCAAAGGATTTGGACTTGATTGTAAATTACAGCACATTTATGAGAAGCAAGTATGATTTCTCTGATCCTGCAACAAAGTTCTTTTATGATAATCTTGAAACTTACTTTCTTACATTTTCACAAACATTAGATGAAACAAAAATGAATGTGTTTATGAGTCAGAATGAAGAACGACTTAAATTATATAAGCAGTATAAAGGTTGGAAAACGCTTCAAAGGTTTATGACATTGGCAGATGAAAATGATGTGAAAAATTATTTTGATACTGTTAAGAAATATTCATTGGTAAGAGAGTATGGAAGAAATGGATTTCCAGTTGAGAAGATATTATCTCATAGGAACTTTGATAAAATGTCACCAAATGACATTTACAGAATTATCCGTACAAAAGCAGATAAGATAAATACAGTAATTAATGCTGGTGAAGAAGCTGTTGAGCTTACTGATAAAAACTCATCTCAAATCGACAAATATCTTGAAAAGCCAAATTTCGGCTTACCTTTTCCTTGGTATATGTATAATGAATTTTTTCTTGGTCTTAGAGAAACAAAGGTTCTCTTTGAAGGATTCCTTTCTAATGAGGGTAAAACAAGAAAACTTGTACTTTTAGCAGCTTATGTAGCACTTGTGCAAAATGAGAACTTTTTTCTTATGAGTAATGAGATGGACGAAGAAGATCTTCGTAGTTGTCTTATTACGACTGTTATTAATAATAAAGAGTTTCAAGAGTTACATGGCGTACATATTACAAAGCCTGAGAAAGAGATTGTGTTAGGTGTTTACCATGATAAAAATGGTGACATTATCAGAAGAAAAATTGATGATAATGGTGTTTATCTTGAAAGCAATAAAGATTACATAGAGAGAATAAAAGATACGTCAGAGGAATATTGGAATGTAAAAAAAATTACAGATTGGATTGATAGTAGTGATCGTAAGGGCAAAGTTATGTTTAAAGATGTTGGAGATGATTATAGCCCTGAGAGAATTGAATTTGAGTTGCGTAAAGCAAAGATGGTTCAGAACATTAAATATTATGGTTATGATACGTTAAAAGGTTATAACACTGATGATTGGTCACAGATTAAACAGTTTGCAACTAAATTAAAAGAATTAACAAAAAAACTTCGTATGAGTGGATATGCAGTATTCCAGTTAAGTGATGATACGGTATTTACTGATATTTTTAGTTTAAGTAGTAATAACATTGCCAATGCAAAGCAGATAAAACATGTAGCTGATATTCTAAACATTGGTAAAAAGTTAAATAAAGAAGAATACCATAAATATCAAGTTGTTTTAGAATGTGATTCTTGGGGTGAACCAGTGACGGAAGATTTGGATTTAAGTAAACAATATTTTTGTATTAAACCAGATAAAAACAGAGCAGGTAGCAAGGATAAGATTATGTTATTTGAGATTGATTTGAACTTAAATATTTGGAGAAATATAGGTTATATCATTAAAAAACCAAAAAATAGTGACTAATTGGAGGTGGCAGCTTGGATGTAAAAGAGTTGAAGAATTATATATATGAAAATAATTATTGTGAACAGATATTAGAATCCGTTGGTTGCCACCATATCAAATATCATTCAGTTGGAGCATATTGGACTGCTGGTAATCCTGATGGAGATAATAAAGGAGCAATTATTTTATATAATAATGAGTCCCTTATCTGCTTGAATAAAACTAGACAAATGATAAAGGGTAACAGACAAACAGATATTATTGATCTTGTGTGTTATGTCAAAGACCTTACATTTCCAGAAGGATTAAAGGAAATATGCTCGGAAATAGGAATGTCTTATTATCACGATTTTGAAGAGGATATTCCAGATAGTTTTAAAATACTGAAAATGTTAGAAGATATGGATTCTAATATATCAGAAGAAAAAGAAAAACCATTACAACCTATTTCGGAGAAAATACTTTCGTATTATAAGCCTTATGTAAATGATTTATTCTACAAAGACCATATAGATTATGAAACACAAAGAGAGTTCGAGATAGGTTTTGATGAAGAAACAAACCGATACACAATTCCTATTCGTTCTGAATTAGGAGATTTAGTCGGTGTAAAAGCAAGATATTTTGATAGAAAAGTACCTGATGGAATGAATAAATATATTTATTTAGAGCCATGTGCAAAATCAAAAATTATATATGGATTGTATAAAACTCTTCCTTATATAAAAAGAACAGGAAGGATTTATGTTGGTGAATCTGAAAAATTTGTTGAACAAGCATGGAGTTATGGTTATCAAAACACTGGTGGTACAGGTGGGAAGGAACTTTCACAATATCAAATTGATATGTTAGTTAGACTTGGTACAGATATAATTTTATGTTTAGACAAAGATGTAAAAAAAGAAGAATTAGAGGAATTAGCAGAAAGATTTCCTGATGGTGTTCCACTTTATTATATGTTTGACGAAGACAATATTCTTAATGAAAAAGAATCCCCAACAGATGATCCTATTAAATGGAGGTACTTGGTGGAGAATAACATATACAGATTAAGATAGAAAGGTGTGTATTTGAAGTATAAATTATATGAAAATAGCGACAATAATACTTCCAATGTATTAGAGGAAGTTTTAAAAAATAGAGGCGTTGATGATTATGAAAAATATCTCAACTTAGATGAAGATGTTTTAATTCCATACGAAAATTTGGATAACATAAATAAAGCGGTAGAATTATTTATGAAACACTTTAATAACAAGGATAAAATTGAAATACTTGTTGATGAAGATCCAGACGGTTTTTGTTCAGCAGCTATGATGTATTCTTATATTAAGAAAATGAATGCTAATTATCCAGTTAATTACATATTACATGCAAGAGCAAAGGCACATGGGCTAGATGATGACATTGTGATATCTGATGATACAAAATTATTGATTATCCCTGATGCTGGTACAAATGACACAGAACAGTGCAGAGAGCTTTCAGAAAAGGGTATTGATATACTTATTCTTGACCACCATGAGTCAGAAGAAAAAAATCCATATGCATTAATTGTAAATAATCAAATGAGTGACAATTATTCTAATAAGGATTTTTGTGGAGCAGGTGTTGTATATAAGTTTTTACAAGCATTAGATGCTGAGACATGGAATGAATTCGCAGATGACTATTTAGATTTATGTGCATTAGCAAATATTAGCGATGTTATGGATATGCGTTCATTTGAAACAAGATATATTACAAATCTTGGATTACTCAATATTACAAATAAATGTTTTCAGGCACTTATTAAAGCACAAGATTACAGTATGAATGGTAAAGTTAATATTCACAATATCCAATGGTATATAACACCTATTTTGAACGGAATGATTCGTATCGGTTCAAGTGATGAAAAGGAATTGTTATTTAGAGCTTTTATTGAAAAAGATGAGTTCTTTGAATATAAAAAAAGAGCTACAAAGGATAAACCAGCAGAAACAATTCAGGAAAGCATTTATGATAGAGCTGCTAGACTTTGTAAAAATGCAAAATCACGACAAGATAAAATGAAAGAAAAAGGCGTAAAAGCCATTTCAGAAGTTGTAGATAATCTTCCAATTGATGATAAAGTTATTATGGTTGATGTATCTGACTTACTTGATAGTGGATTAACTGGTGTTGTAGCAATTAAAATTGCAGAGCAATACAATAAGCCTTGTATTCTGTTAAAGAAACATTTTGATAAAAAGACAAAAACAACTGTGTTTGGTGGTAGTGCAAGAAATATTGATAACAGTCCAATTGATAGTTTTAAAGATATTGTTAATTCAACAGGGTTCGTTAATGGTAAAGGTCATGCAAATGCTTTTGGTATTGTAAATTTACCAGTTGATGATAAAGAAAAAGCAATTAATATGATGAACAGTATTCTTAGAAATACTGAATATGATTCTACATATCGTGTAGATTTTATCTTAGACATTAATCATGTCACAATCCCTTTAATTATTAAGTTATCACAGTTTGAAGATATTATTTGTCAAGGAATTGATGAACCTATGCTTGCAATAGAGAATATATCATTGACAAGAGATTGTTTTGAAGTATTTGGCAAGAATGAGGATACTATCAGTTTTATGGTAAATGATATTAAATACATTCAGTTCAAATGTAAAGAAGGTAATCAGCTATATGATTTTCTTCAAAACGCATGGGATGATAACGATAGTATTACATTTAATATTGTCGGAAAACCTTCAATAAACGAATATAACGGTATTAGAACACCACAGATTATTATCGAAGATGTAGCTGTTATTAGTACAAATAGTAACGATGAAGACGATGATTGGTAGGAGGTGAGTTATGTATAGTTCATTACATAACCATACATATTATTCATTACTTGATGGATATGGTAGTCCAAAAGAAATGTTGGATAGAGCAAAAGAAATAGGGTTAAAGGCATTTGCTATAACAGAACACGGAAATGTATATTCCCATATTTATTTTGATCTTATAAAAAAAGACTATCCAGATATTAAAATGATATATGGATGTGAGTTATACGAATGTGAAGATATCACTGTTAAGGATAAAGACAATAAATATTTTCATTTGATTTGTTTAATAAGAAATGAGCAAGGCAGAAAAGACTTAAATAAAGTTATTACAAAAAGTAACTTTGAAGGGTTTTATTTTAAACCACGATGCACAGTAGAAGATATTAAACCCTATGCTGATAATTTTGTTATTTCTTCTGCTTGTTTAGCAAGCAAGTTAGCGAGAGAGTCAGATTTTGAGAAGTGTATTGAATATGTTAATGAATATAAAGAAGCCTTTCCATATTTCTTCCTTGAGATGCAGTCGCATTCTCATCAGGATCAGTGTTCATATAATCAGAAAATCTTAGAACTTTCAAAAAGAACAAATACCCCATTTATCATTACAACAGATAGTCATGCACCTAAAAAAGAAGATTTGTATTATCAGGACAAGCTTATTCAGATTGGTAGAAAAAGTAGCAACAACGACAAAAATGCTATCGAAAATAGTGAGGTATATGAAGGTTGCTATATGCAATCTGAAGATGAAATCCATGAAATTATGGATAGTCAGATTGGATATGAAAATGTATGTCTTGGATTGGAGAATACTAATAAGGTAGCAGATTTAATTGAAAATGTAGATATGCCATTTCAGAAACCACAGTTACCTACATTCCCATTACCTGATGGATATAGAGATAATAATGAATTCTTATGGCATTTAGTTAGACAAGGTTGGAAAGATAGAGGATATGACAATCTTAGCGAAGATGAACAGCAAGTAAGAAGAACTAGGTTAAACTATGAGATGGGTATTATTCATTCGATGGGGTTCGATGGTTATTTCTTGTTTGTATGGGACTTTATCAAGGCTGCTGAGAAACTTGGAATTGAAGTTGGTAAAGGAAGAGGAAGTGCAGCAGGTTCTTTAGTTTGCTATTGTTGTCATATTACGGATATTGATCCGATTAAATATGGACTCATTTTTGAGAGATTCTTAAATCCTGAACGAGTAGGACTTCCTGATATTGATACAGATGTTGGTAATAGAGATGCAATCATTGATTACCTTGTAGATAAATATGGAGAAGAAAGAGTATGTCAGATTATTAACTACTCGTATATTACTCCAACGGTTGCAATTACTGACGTTGGTAAGATACTTGGATTTCCATATAATCAGATGCAAAAACTTTCACAGAAATTTACATTCGACAAATGGGATGACTGTATGAAAGCAAATCCAAATTTACTCGCAGACAACCCACAATATGCTGATTTGTTTGATATTGCAAAGCATTTAAGTGGTCGTGTTAAAACAGTTTCTATTCATGCTGGTGGTGTTGGAATCGTTGATACAACAATTAATGACTATATGCCAATGAAAATAGGAACTAAGGGCGAGCATGTAATTCAAGTTGATAAACATTATGTAGAAGACATTGGAATTGTAAAGTTTGACCTTCTTGGAGTAGCAACACTTAATCTTGTGAAGGAAATTAAGGATGATTTACACTTAGATCCTTGGGATTATGATATCAATAATCCAGAATTTGAGAATGACAGACCTACATATGAATTATTAGCAAGTGGTAAGACTAATGGTGTATTCCAGGTTGAATCAGCAGGAATGAAAGATTTGCTTATTCGGTTAAAACCAAAACTTGAACAATTGGACTTTGAAGTTATATCTGTCATTTTGGCATTATATAGACCTGATAGTATGGGAGCACTTGATGAGTATGTTGAAATGGCAACAGGTGGAAGTAGACCACCATCAATTCATCCAGATATGGACGAAATCTTAAAAGATACAAATTACTGTATGATCTATCAGGAACAGCTTCTTGATATTGTTAAGAAGTTTGGTGGAAGAACATACGGTGGTGCTGACTTATTCCGTAAAGCAATCGGAAAAAAGATAGTTGAATTAGTACAGAAAGAGTCAGAAATTCTTCGTGGTGAAATTGTAGCAAACGGATATTCTAAAGAAATTGCTGATAAAATTGCGAATGAATTATCACAAAAAGGCGGTTATCTATTCAATAAATCGCATTCATACAGTTACGCAGTTCTTTGTTTCGAGACAGCTTGGTTCAAAGCTCATTACCCAACTTACTTTTTCAAGGCATTATTCAATCAGAATAAAGATAAAGCAGGTGCAATTAATAAGTATATTCTTGATGCAAGGTATTTTAATGTGGATATTATGCCACCGAATATCAATCATTCTGGAATGAATTTCACAGTTGATAAAGATAAGGTTCTTTTTGGATTATCTGCTATTGGTGGAATTGGTGAATCACTTTCTAAGCAAATTATCGAAGAAAGAGAGAATAATGGTATATACAAATCGTTTGATGATTTGATTCAGAGACTTTCTTTAGGTAAGGCATCTGTTATTGCACTGATAAAATCTGGTGCAATTCCTTGTAAAAATAAGCGTGAAAAACTTATATCATATCTTAAATCAGAGTATCAACCATTAGAATTCTCAGAAGTTCAATCATTGCCTACCTATAAGAAACTCGAAGAAGATTGGAACATTAACTTAAGGAAGTACGTGATTCCTTCATCTGGAAAACGAATTGTATATGACAAGAAAGCACTACTTGCTGAATATAACAGATTGAAAAAGATACAGTTTGAAGAAAATCAGAAGGTAAGATTCCAAAAGTACATAGATGATAATAAAAATTATCTTGAAGACGAACAGTTTTGGGAATTCCAAACATTACAGGTATTTATTAATGATAATCCATTTGATGCAGCTTATACATTCTTGACACCATTTGAGGATGTACCTGATGGTGAAAAATGTACTTTAGTTGGAATTATAGCAAAAGTTCAAAAGAAAAAAGATAAGAATGGTAAGCAGTTCGCATATATAAATATCTATTCAAGTTTTGGACTTGTTGAAGGAATTGTATGGCATAGTCAATTAAAGGAATATGAAGATTTAGTAAAAAAAGGACAGCAAGTAGCAATTCTTTGTAAGAAAGATAGCGAAGAAAAGGTAATTGTAGAAAAATTAAAGCCATATAGCAAATGGCTTGAATATGTAAGGAAGAAAGGAGTATCAGTCTAAATTGGATGAAGATGAGATTTATAAATTTACAGCAATAATTACATATGAACAATACTATTCGGATGATTCAACGTGGGGTGTGTTTGGATTTTCAACAAAAGATGATATTCCATTCTTTACAAAACCTACAAAAACATTCGATCCGTTTGGTGATAATAATTCTGCAAATAATACTGATGATAAAAAAATGAGTAAGTTAGCAGGAAAGATGCAACATTTAGTTGTTGGTGGAGAATATGTGGTTAAGGCGAAATATAAAAAGGATAAAAAATATGGCGATCAATATACACCGATTGCCATATACGCCATTATTCCACAAAGCAGAGAAACACAGCTATTATTTTTGAAGTCAATGATTCCTGAATGGATGGCTGATAATTTAATAAACGCATATCCAAATGTAGTTAATGATGTAGCGAATGGTACATTAAAAACTATTGATTACAGTCTTGTAAAAGGTGTTAGAGAAATTACTTGGAATAAAATCAAGGAAAAAATCATCAATAACTATCTCATTTCTGACATTATCTCAATGCTAAAACCAATTGGTGTCACTTATGCAATGATTAAAAAATTGCTTTCAGAAGAACCAAATCCAGTTTTATTAAAGCAAGAGTTAGAAAAAAATCCATACATCATGACAAAAATTGATGGGATTGGGTTTCGTAAATGTGATGATTTAGCACTGAAGTTAAAACCTGAACTGATTGATTCTACACAAAGACTTGTGGCTTTTATCCAATACTATTTCAAAGATCTGGGAGAAAGTAAAGGTCATACGTGGTGTTCTGAAAAGATTTTAAGGGCAGCCATAAGTAATAATATATACGAGTGTTGTAACAAGGTTGATTGGCTATTAGAAAATAATGACTTTCTTCATATTGATAATGGTCGAATTGGTCTGAAATATTATTACGATATTGAGATGCAGATTTATCATTTGATTCTGAATAAATCTAAAATTGAAACAACAATCAATATTTCTGATGAAGCGATTGATAAAGCAATTAAACATGCGGAAGAAGAACAAGGATTTGATTATGTGGTAGAGCAGTTAGACACAATTCATAAGAGCTTACATAGAACTGTTAGTTTGATAACTGGAAAAGCAGGAACTGGTAAAACGTCAATAATGCGAGCAATTGTTAAGGCTTATATGGAAAATAATTATATGATGACAGCTTCAGCACTTTCAGCAATGGCAGCTCAAAGAATTACAGAAGCAACAGAATTTCCTGCAATGACTATTCATAGAACACTTGGATGCCAAGGTTTAAATGATTTTACATACAATAAGGACAATCACTTGATTACAGATGTTGCATTTCTCGATGAGGGAAGTATGGTTAATGCCAGTTTATTTTTACATTGGCTTGAGGCAATTGGAGATAATACAAGAATTATTATTTCAGGAGATCATAAGCAGTTACCACCTATCGGATTTGGTAATGTGTTCTCAGATTTGATTGAAATATTTGATGATTCAGTTGTAAGCAAGTTAGTAAAACCTATGAGACAGGCAGAAAAATCAGGTATTCTTGTTGATGCAAATAAGATTCGTGAGAATATAAATCCTATATCTGAGAAGTTACAGCCACGAATTATTCATGGTGAGTTACAGGATATGTATTATATGTTCCGCACAAATCGACAGTCATTATTTAACATTGCTGTTAAGACATTCATCAAATCTGTTGAATCAGATGGAATCGACAATGTGGTTATTGCAGTACCTCGTAGAAAAGATTGTTTGAATAGCACCAATGAGATTAACAAGGTTATTCAAAATGAATTACTTGGTGATGTTTTAGAGAGTATTGAAGGTTTTGATACAACTTTCAAACTTGGTGCAAAAGTCATGCAAACAGTTAATGATTATGACAAAAATGTATTTAATGGCGAGATTGGTTATGTGACAAAAATCAGTGAAAGATATGATGGTAAGAAAAAGGAAGAGTATTGTGAAGTAACTTACACTGATATTTTTGGAAAAGATAAAATCATTGAATACACAAAGAAAGAGTTAGCTGCTTTGGATCTTGCTTATGCTATGACAGTACATAAATTACAGGGCGCTGGTCGAAAGACAGTAATTGGTATTATTGATAATACACATCATCAGCTTCTTGATAACTGTATGCTTTACACATTATTGACTAGAGCAAAGAAGAGATGTTTGTTATTAGCTGAACCAGAAGCATTTTTACAGTGTATAAGAACAAGTCATAACAATAGAAACACTTGGATGATGTTAGAAACAGAGAATAATACAGTAGAAGAGTAATTTGAATTTCTGGAATGCCCATAAATAGGGCGTTTCAGAGACTCAAAAAGCCAAGAAAAGATGAATTTTTCGTGGGAGGTGAATTATGAGCAAATCAAAGGAAGAATTATATGAGTATTTTTCGCATATGCAGCAAGAGGATAACAAATCACTTTTGGGTGGTATGGCTTGGGAAGATATTGCTTGGAATATTAAATATGCAGAAGACAATGGAATATCAAGAACACAACTAGGTTTTGATTTCCCTAAATTGCTTGGACATCTGATTATTGATGATGAAACATATGAAAAGGAAAAGAGAGAATATACTGAAAGTATTGAAACTTATAACCATAATGCAGACTTATTAAGAGCTAATAAATGGAAATATAAGCTAGTCGATGATTCAGAAGAAAGCAGATTACATTTGGCTGATAAATATATTCAGTATGTAGAAAATTGTAAAGAATTACTGAAAGACTTAGATGTGTATCACAAAGAATATTTGGATTATATGAAAAATACTAAACAATAAACGACAGTTTCTTGTGAAAATTAAGGAGGTGCAAAATGGAACAAAAAATTGAAAATGGTAAGATAGATATAATGGGTATTAACATTGACATTTCACAAGTTCTTGGACAAAAAATAATAGATCAATATATAGCACAACTGTCTGACGATAATATTAAAGAAATTATGAAATATATTAGTAGCGATTTATTTAGCGAACAGTCTGTATATAATAGAGAAACCAATGATTATGTTGATAAATTGGTTGTTAAGAAACGTGAAAAAAATCAGTGGGGAGATTATAAGGAAAAGGAGATTCCAATCGGAGAATTGATAAAAAATCAATTCAATGAACGTATTAAGGATAGTCTATTGGAAAAAGTTGAAGAAATTATAGCTTCTGCGAATTATCAAAATAAAATCAATGAAATTGCAAACGAACTTGTTGACTATTCTATTAATGGGTATAAGGAAGACTTAAAAAATAGAATTAGAGAAAGAATGATTGGCAATATAATGGATGAATCACCTAAATATGGTGGACAATCTTTGCTTAGTATTATCAATTATGAGATTGATAAGAGAATGATGAGATAGCAGAAATCCATTTTTCTTGTGAAAATTAAGGAGGTACAAATGAAAATAGAGATTGAAATCCCAGACTTGGAAGAATATTTCTTTCCTGGGTATGACGAAGAAGATGGTGGATACATAACAAATAAAGAGATTTCTGAAAAAATTATTAGTTTGGCGATAGAAAGATGTATTGATAGAATGTATGACGATTATGTTTGTGATAATGTTTATAGCACTATAAAAAATGATGCAAAAGAAGTCGTCAAAAACCACTCCAAAGAAATTATTAATACTGTAATAGATAGAGTATCTGATGAAATTCTTCAAAAAAAAGCGATTATAGATGAAATGCCAAAGAAATCAGAGGTGGCACATATTAATAAAGAATGGGAAAGTTACTTTATAGAACTTATTGATAAAGCCATTGCAAAAAGATTTAAATAGTAGCAGGAATCCATTATTTCATACGGAGATTAGAAGGGATTATTTTTAGAAGAAAGGTAGGAAGTTGAATTTTATGAGATTTAGACCCATTTGTAAACACACTATACAACATAGTAGTAATGAGCAAAACAATAATCTTGACACCTTGCTTACAGATCTCAGAGATATTCAGAATAAGATTGAGTTTACAGAACAAAAAATCAAAGAAATCGAAACGCCACCATATATTGAGTATGATGAAAAAGAAAGGTTTCTATATGCACTTGACACAGTGATAGATAAACGATTTAGACCTCAAGATTTATTTAATCAAGACATAGATAAACTAAAGCAATTTGCATTATATCTGTTAGCTGCCTGTAATTGTGGTGAAGAATATAAAAAATTACAAAACACTTTGAATAGGCTGAAAAGACAAGAAAAAGATATCAAAGAAAGCTTACATATCAGATAATTAAGAAAATGAGGTGGTAACTTATATATTTCTAAAGATAACCCAGATATAAGAATTGAGGTGATATTTTGCAAAACAATTATGTGGAAGAGTTAAAGAATGGTAAGCAGATTAGAATAAAATATAGTAAGTTGGTACATGATTGGATTGATGACAATAGCGGTTGGATGGAAGAACTATGGTGTTATGACAACAAGCTTGATTTATTCAAATGCCATTATCCAACATCTACATATGATAACGATTTTTATACAACTCATACAGAGGAACAAACAAAAAGTTTTATGGAAGAGGCTGTCAGAGATTTTGATAATAAATACGAAGATGTTGATGTGTCAGATATTATTATAGAAAACTCCAATGTGCCTGTCGGCACACTTACCATTAGAGAAGCTGCTATTGAGAAATTAAAAACAATGACAGACGATGAAATCAAGAGAAGAATATTATTATAAAAATCTATCACAATTTTTTATATAATTTTCGTTGTATTTCTTAGAGCAATTCGCTCATCATTTCACAAATACAAATAGAATAAATAATCAGGAGGTGGTTCTTATAGAATGGTATGTTTATTATCATGATTATAATGCACAAAAAATTATTAAATGGAATGTATTTAATCATGGTACTTTTGCAGAAAAAGTTAATAAGTTATTACAAGAAAATTTGTCAAAAGATGAATTTGCAGATGGTTTAAAAAAATATCTTATGTATTATATGTGGTCTAAATGTGAATATGAAATAATTTTATCATCTTGGACTGGACGAGCAGATGATATTAAGATTGATGTTTATGACCAAATAATGATGAATTTTGACAGGTTTGTTGATTATTGCTGGTCATTCAAATCAGAAAAGCCTTGAAAATAAGGCGAAATTTGAGATGAAATTTCCAAGTAAATTGGACTTTCATTGGGATTTGATAAATAGGAGGATTAAGATTTGAAATTTGAAACAAGTAAGAGGATAGATAATTGGACAGAGAATCACAGAAAACAGGGATGTATAACTCGTGCAACAGCAGGTGAACAGTTTGTATATGAATTTTTGCCAAGTGGAATTATAGAATGTCAGACAATTAAATGTCTATGTTGCGGTAAAAAATTCACAGATTACGTTGATTAAAATAGGAGGTTAAATGGGAACAGTTATTATTACAAATTATACTACAAAAACACCAATTACAATGATTGGATTTTGTGCAGGTGTATGTTGGGGTGCTGATACATCTAATCAAGAAAAGAATTATAAGCGTGGCTTAAATTGTATTGAAAGTGTACATGGGAGAACATGGGAGTTTCCAGATGTTTATGCAATTATTGACGGATATTCTGCAAAAGTTCTGAGGGAATGGTATACACATATAGGCTGTTTACCAACACGCTTACAAGGTTCAACACGTTATATTGATTATTCTAAAGGAGAAGGTTTTGAATATACAACTCCACCATCAGTAAAGAAAAAACAAGAAACCGAATTAGAATGGCACAGTTTTATGAGATATGTAAATTCAAAAATTCAATGGTTTATTGAAAATGGAATTCCTGTTGAAGATGCAACAATGTGTTTGCCATTAGCATATAGCAGTAATATGGTTGATAAACGTAATTTCAGAAACATAGTAGATATGACCGCACAAAGATCTTGTTCGAGGGCATATTGGGAATATAGAAATGAATTGATGAAAGATTATCTTGAAGCTTTAAGAGAATATTCTGATGAATGGAAAACATTGATTGATATGACGTGCAAACCTAAATGTGAAAAATTAGGATATTGTGAAGAAAAAAAGTCTTGTGGTAGAAAACCAAAGAGACAGTAAATGTTCATTTCATAGGAGGTGATTAATATTAGAGATCCAAATAGATTATATAACTTTTACAACGAAGTAACCCGATTACATATGACATACATGCCTGATTGGAGAGTTGGTCAGTTTTGGATGAACTTTTTAGGCTGGGTTCAAAATGTAAAGAAACGAGATCCGTTCTTTCCAGAAGAGTCAGAAATGCTCACATTTTTAAAAGAATATTGTGGGGAAAAGGAGGAAGCAAATGAATAAGTTAGAAAGAATAAAACAACTTATTAAAGAGTTGGATAATGCTTCATATGCTTATTATAATCAAATTCCAATTATGCCTGATTATGAGTGGGATAAAATGTATGATGAGTTAATAAATCTCGAAAAAGAGACTGGTATTGTATTATCTAACAGTCCGACACATAATGTTGGTTATTCAGTTGCAGATGAATTAAAAGAGGTTGAACATAATCATCCAATGCTTTCACTTGATAAAACAAAATCAATAGATGAGTTAATTGAATTTATTGGAGATAAGGATTGTTTCTTATCTGTAAAAGCTGATGGCTTAACCACATCTCTTCATTATATTAATGGTAAGTTGATCGGTGCAGAAACCAGGGGCGATGGAGTGAGAGGTACTGAATGCCTTCAGAATGTATTAACAATGAAAAACGTACCAAAGGAAATTCCATATAAGGATGAACTTATTATTGATGGCGAAACAATTATTGGATGGGATACTTTCAGAGAGATTAATGATAAATTACCAGAAGATAAGAAGTATAAGCACCCAAGAAATCTCGTATCTGGATCATTGCAGTTACTTGATAGCAAAGAAGCTACAAACAGGAATATGAGATTTGTTGCTTGGAGAGTTATTAAAGGTTTTGAGCATAAAACTCCTAGTGAAGATTTATTCAAGGCTAAAGATATTGGATTTGAAATTATACCGATATTAAAATCACCTAGAATTAATCAGAACGAAGAGTTGACAATCTTATTAAATCATATAAGAGAATTAGCAAATTCACATAATATTCCTTATGACGGAGCTGTTGTGGCAGTTGATGATTATAAAATTGCAGAATCTATGGGAAGAACAGATAAATTTTTCCGACATTCAATGGCATATAAATATGAAGATGAATTATTTGAAACAGTGCTTACAGATATTGAATGGAATACATCAAAGACAGGTTTAATTAATCCTGTGGCAATCTTCGAGCCAGTTGACTTAAATGGAGCAATTACCACAAGAGCAACGCTTCATAACATTACATATATTAAAGATATGATGCTTGGTATTGGAGATAGAATTAGAGTCTATCGTTCTAATATGGTTATTCCTAAAGTACATGACAGTATTGATAAGAGTGGTAATTTTAATATTCCTGATAAATGTCCTATTTGTGGTCAGTCTACAAGAATTGTTAAAGAGAATGATTCAGAAGTTCTCATGTGTGAAAACCCAGACTGTAATGGTAAACTTTTGGGTAAATTGGTTCATGCAGCAAGTCGAAATGCGTTGGACATAGAAAATCTTTCAGAATCTACAATAGAGAAATTCATCAATCTTGGTTGGTTAAACTCTATTAAGGATATTTACCATTTATCAGACCACGAAAATGAAATAAAAGTTTTGGAAGGCTTTGGTAAAAGATCTGTTGAAAAACTTCTTAACTCTATTGAAGAGTCACGTAATACAAATCTTCAGCGTTTTCTTTATAGTTTATCAATCTCATTACTCGGCAAGTCAGCAAGTGAAGATATTGCAAATGTATGTAATCAAAGTTTTGATGCCTTTGTTGGAGCTTTAATGAGTAGTGGTAAAGATGCATTTACTCATATCAATGGAATAGGTAATGCACTTGGTAGTTCTATTATTGGATATTGGAATAAGAATGGAAGTAAAATTATTGAGCTGTCAAATGAATTTATATTTGAAAAACCTAAAATTGTATTAGATGAAATCCCAAAAACATTACAAGGAAAAACATTTGTCGTAACTGATTCAGTTAATCATTATAAAAATCGTGACGAGTTAAAAGCTGATATAGTTGCTCATGGCGGTACAGTCGTAGGCTCTGTAAGTTCTAAAACATCTTATCTTATTAACAATGATATCAACTCAACAAGTTCTAAAAATCAGAAAGCAAAATCGCTTAATATCCCAATTATAACAGAAGAAGAGTTTTTAAAAAAATTCTTTGAAAAATAAGAGAATATATCTTTATAAAGATAAAAGATATAGGAGGCTTATATGTTAAAAAAATTGGTTAAAATTTTATCTATTGTTTTTGTAATTATTGTTTATTATGTTGTTATTTTTTATAAAAATAATACCAAAAATAATAATCAAGCAATAATTGAAAGTAATAATTTAAATATATGCAGCGTTTATCTTGTAAATTTCCCTGAATATAAATATGAATCAGTAGTTGAAGATAAAGAAATATTTGAAGAAAAAATACAAGAAGAACAAATACAGGTTAAACCAAATATATATGATTCATTCTCAGAATTAGAACTAAAATTATTGTATCGTGTTGTTGAAGCAGAAGTTACAGGAACTGGATATTTTAATGAAAAATGTAATGTGGTTTCAGTTATTTTTAATCGTATTAATGCTCAATGGGGAAGTATTGAAGATATATTAATTCCAACTCAATTTGCTTGTTTAGCCGATGGACGAGCTTATCAAGTTGAAATTACTGAAGAAACAATTAAAGCTTGTGAATATGTTTATGCTCATGGAGATACAACAAATGGTGCTCTTTTTTTTGATTCAACACATGGTAATTCATGGGCATCACATAATTGTGTATACATATTTACCGATAAAGTAGGTCATGATTTTTATAAATTAAATAGTTAGGAGAAGATAATGTTAGTTATAATTGGAAAAACCGCATCAGGAAAAACAACCTTACGTGAAAAAATGGTTAAAGAGTATGGATTCAATCCTATAATTACATATACCACTCGTCCTATGCGAAAGGGCGAAGAAGAAGGTAAAACATATCATTATATTACAGATGAGGAGTTCAATGAAAAGATTAAAGAAGGGGTTTTTGCAGAATATAAAGAGTATAACACTAAGAAAGGTATTTGGAAATATGGTTCTGCCAAAGAAGATTTAATTAATTCAGATAAATCAAGCATTATTATTTTAACACCTGGAGGTGTTGAAGATATAAGAAAAAATTTACCTGAACCTGAAATAGATATGAAAATTATTTATATATATTCAAATCTAAGTATGATTAAAAGAAGATTATTTTATCGAAAAGATAATAAAGATGAAATAGAACGAAGAATTAATAGTGACAATATAGATTTCAAAAATGCTGATATTTTAGCTGACAAAATTGTATACAACAATGATGAAAATGATCTATATGAAGTTATAGAGAAAATTATATCTTTATATAAAAAAATGAATGAAAGGGATGATTAATAATTTACGGATTAATTACAACACATCAATTAGCAAAAGAACTTCTTAAAAAAGATGATTGCTACTTAACTGTAACGGCTGAAAATAGAGAATATATTATTGAAGGTATTTGTACAACTAAAACTATTGCCAATATGGATGATAGTTGTATATACAAAACTTTACAATGTAAGGAATATTAAAACTAGGAAGGAGAAATATGGATTATAGCAATTATATTGAGTTAGATAATATTACCATTCAAGATTGTATTGATTTACTAAAATATAAAAATACAAGGGTAATAATAAATGATGGTCATATTGTAAATCTAAAAGAGAATTTTTTCCCAAGAAAAATCAGACAAGAAATATAAAAAATAAGAAAGGCAGGTGGTTAATTGAGTCGAATAAATAAATTATATATCGACTATGATTAGCTTGATGGCGTTATAGTTAATACAATTAAATGTATTACTGAATTATACAATGAAGACTTTAAATACTATAAGAAATTTGAGCCGAAAAAATGGTGGGAAATTGAAACATGGGATTTTAAAGAACTAAAGTGTGCTAATACAGAATACATAAATAGTTATTTTAACCAACAAAGATTCTTCGATAAAGTTGAATATATGAGTTGGGCAGAAAAAGTGTTAGACGATCTAAAAAATATTTACGAAATAACTATTGTCTCATCTGGTTATTCACCAAATTTAACTGCGAAGGAATTATGGATAAATAAACATTTGCCATATTGTAATTTTATAGGAGTAAATCTTAAGGAATATAAAGATAAGTCTCATATAAATATGCAAGATGGAATTTTTATAGATGATTCTATGCAAAATTTGGTAACAAGTAATGCAATTCTCAATATTTGCTTTGGTGATGATTATGAATGGAATAAAAACTGGCAAGGCATTAGATGTCGTAATTGGATGGACGTAGGTAATTGTTTAACAAAATTAAAACAGGAGGAAAATTAATTTGTACAATGTAATAAAAAAGGATGGCACTATAGAACCTTACAATGAACAGAAAATTATTGATGCATGTGATAAAGCTGCTAGACGTGCCATGTATGAACTATCAGACAATGATTATGCACAGATTTTAAATGATGTATTAGTGAAAATAGATGAGAGTTATGACGAAGATACGGATATTGAAATTTACGATATGCATAACATTGTAGAATCTGTTTTGGAAGAAGATTTTCCAATGGTTGCAAAAATGTATAAGGAATATAGAAACTACAAAAAAGACTTTGTACACATGATGGACAAGGTATATGAACGTAGTCAGTCTATTAGATATATTGGAGATAAAAACAACGCCAATACAGACTCAGCATTGGTAGCAACAAAAAGAAGTCTTATTTACAATGAATTAAGTGGAGAATTATATAAGAAATTCTTTTTAACTCACGATGAGAAACAAGCCGCAAAAGATGGATATATTTATATTCATGATAGGAGTGCAAGGCTTGACACATTTAATTGCGATTTATTTAGAGTTGGTGAGGTTATGAAGGGCGGTTTTGAAATGGGTAATATTTGGTATAATGAACCAAATTATCTTGATACTGCTTTTGATGTAATGGGAGATATTATTCTTTCAACAGCCGCACAACAGTACGGTAAAAATCATCCGACTGCCGTACTTAAAAACCTTGTGAACGCCTAAACGGGCGGTGTGGTCGTACAGACTGCTAACACTGAAGCTTTTAATTAAGTAACGGTGTGCCAAGCATATAAATCTTCTATATTAGCAAGGAGATGTTTTTATAGAAGAAATTTGGAAAGATATTAAAAATTATGAAGGAATGTATCAGATTAGTTCGTTTGGGAGAGTTAGAAGTTTGAATAGATATGTTAATAGTTCAGGTGGACGAAAGCAATATATAAAGGGCAAGATTTTACATATATGCTATAACAAACGAGTGAATGTTTACGAGATACATTTAAGGAAAAATAATAAAAGACAATGTTTTAAAATACATAGATTGGTTGCAGAAGCATTTATAGAAAATGATGATCCAGTTAATAAAACAACTGTAAATCATATAGATGGCGATAGATCTAATAATAGAATAGATAACTTAGAATGGTTATCATATTCTGATAATTTAGAACACGCTTATATAGAATTGCACCGTCCCATAAACCGACCAAAGTATATGAAAAGACGGTGCTTGTGCATTGATAAAACAACCAATACTAAAACATTATATGAAAGTATAGAAGCTGCGTCAAGAGGTAGTGGAGTGTCAACAACACAAATCAGAAGACTAGCTGAAAATGAGTGTATTAACAATACATTTGAATTTTACATAGAAGGAATAAATAATTTTAATATATAGAAGATTTATATGAAGGTTCAGAGACTATCGAAAACATAGTATAAAATCGTTAATGTGAGATTTTATATAAAGAAGTGAGTAGAGTAGGTATATAGGTGAAATTCCTGTACCGAAGCGCAAGGCAATGATTAACAATCATTGAAGAAATAGTGCATGTATGATGAAAAATCATACTTGGGTTTTACAGTTCCAGAAGTAGATAAAATTCTTGAACCATATGCAAAGAAATCATACTTAAAATATAAAGAAGAGTATTTAAAAATAGCAACAGAATTATTATCCGATGATTTCACCAAAGATGATTATGTTCATGTTGACTGGGAATATATATCAGATAATTTAGCAAGCGTATATGCGACAAACAAAGTTCAGCGTGATTTTGAACAAGGATGGCAGGGTATAGAAATGAAATTAAATTCTGTCGGATCAAGCCGGGGGGACTATCCTTTTGTCACGATGACAATCGGATTAGCAACATCAAAGTTCGGCAAAATGGCAGCTATTTCACTTCTTAAAGTTCATTCAGAAGGACAGGGTAAGAAAGGATTTAAACGACCTGTATTATTCCCTAAGATTGTATTTTTATATGATAAAAATCTTCACGGAGATGGATCTGACAAATTTCCAAGCGCAGATGTATTTAATGCTGGTCTTGACTGTAGCAGTAAGACAATGTATCCAGATTGGTTATCATTGACAGGTGATGGATATGTTGCAGAAATGTATAAGAAATATGGAAAAGTGGTATCTCCAATGGGCTGCCGAGCTTTCTTATCACCATGGTATGAAAAAGGTGGTATGCATCCAACAAATGAAAATGATGAACCAATATTTGAAGGACGTTTCAATCTTGGTGTTATTTCTCTTCATCTTCCTATGATTCTCGCAAAAGCTCGTAGAGAATCCAAAGATTTCTATGAAGTTCTTGATTATTATCTTGAGTTAATTCGTGGATTACATAAAAGAACATATGATTATATTGGTGAATTAAGAGCAAGCGTAAATCCAGTTGCCTTCTGTGAAGGCGGTTTGCTTGGTGGTAATTTAAAGCCAACAGATAAGATTAAAACAATTCTTCCACCAATGACAATGAGTTATGGAATTACTGCGTTAAATGAATTACAGAGACTTTATAATGGTAAATCTATTCGTGAAGATGGACAGTTTGCATTAGAAGTTATGCAATATATCAACGATTATACAAACCGAATTAAAGAGGAAGACCATATTTTATATGCAATTTACGGCACTCCTGCCGAATCATTGTGTGGTCTTCAGATTGAGCAGTTCCGCAAGATTTATGGAATTATTGAGAATGTATCAGACAAGCCTTATGTAAGTAATTCATTCCATTGCCATGTTTCGGAACAGATGTCGCCTATTGAAAAACAGGATAAAGAAGGACGTTTCTGGAATTTATTTAATGGTGGAAAGATTCAGTATTGCAGATACAATCTCGGATATAACAAAGAAGCTATTAAAACACTTATTCTTCGAGCAATGGATAAAGGTTTTTATGAAGGAGTAAATCTTGCTATGTGCTACTGTGAAGATTGCGGATATCAGCAAGTAGAAATGGATACATGTCCTAAATGCGGTAGCAAGATGATTACTAAAATTGACAGGATGAACGGATACTTGGGATTTACAAGAGTACATGGCGAAACAAGATATAACGAGGCTAAGAATGCAGAAATTGCGGATAGAGTTTCAATGTAAGGAGTGTGGTTCATATCAATTATCATAACATTACACATGATGATATGAACAATGGTGACGGTTTGAGAGTCGTTTTATGGCTCTCAGGCTGCTCTCACCATTGTTATAATTGTCAAAATCCTCAAACGTGGAATCCCGATAGTGGCATTCCATTTGACGAATCAGCAAAACAGGAGATATTCAACGAACTGTCTAAAGACTATATATCGGGCATTACCTTCAGCGGTGGTGATCCACTACATAAAAATAACCTTGATGAAGTCCTCAAATTAGTCAAACAAATCCGTATTTCTTTTCCTGAGAAAACTATCTGGTTGTATACTGGATATTCTTATTCAAAAATCTTTCGGGGACAATTATCATGTTTGTCTCAAGAAGGATTAAATAATTTTAAACGTAGAGAAATCATTAAATTATGTGATGTTGTAGTTGACGGAGAATATATTGATGAGCAGAAGGATATAACGCTCAAGTGGAGGGGTTCAAAAAACCAAAGATGCATTGATGTTAAGCAATCTCTCACTCAGAATAAAGTAGTTTTATATTGCAGCTAAAGAAAGAGGGTGATAAACACGTCATACTTAACAGATAAATTCAAGGGACAGTATCGTATATTATGTGAATATGATCTTAATACAAATGATTTTCCACGAAAACTTGATGGAAGTTATGAAGATATAGATTGCTATATTTCCTGTCAAAATAAAATACGTATATATTATGTAGGAAATGGAATATTACAGGCTTACATACCTTCTATTGGACGAGCACATAATATCCTAAAAATAATTAATGAATCATTTCCTGATAATATATTAAATATAGAAGAAACTGATTCAGAAATATTGTTTTGCTTCAAATATATTAATTCTGACAAAATAATTCCCTTGTTAAAACCTAAGACAAGTGGGGCTGGTATAAGCCCATTTTCATCAAAGAATTTACCACGAAATAAGGATTATAAAATACCAGACGAAGATTTACAGCTTTATAAAGAAATATTAGCAAATATACCTGAAAACGAGCGATTAAGTATAGGAATAATCACTAATAACTTTATTAAATCGTTAGTAACAAAAAAGAATACATATGAAGATATAAAAGCTGATATGAAGAAAAAGTGCTTAAAGGGTAAAGAGTATATTTATTCAATTAATAAATGGAGAGAGTATCTTGCATATTTAAAAAACGAATTAAAAAAGGATGGTTAAAAATGTCGATAGTAATTAGAACAAATAAAACAGAAGACGTAATATTGATTAACAAAAAAATAACTGAACTTGGACTTGAGGTAGATGCCAAACGTGGAAGATATAATGTTGATGCAAACAGCATAATGGGATTGCTTTCATTAGATTTTTCTCAGGGTGTTGAGTTAGTAATTCATGAAACAAACAAGAAAAGTTCTATAGATGAACTAATAAATTTTTTACAGAAATATATTTAAAGGAGTATTATGAATGAAAAAAATTAATATTAAATATTTTACAGATATTGAGCCAATTAAAAAAATATCAAAGGGAGATTTGATTGATTTACGTTCAGCAGAAGATATTGAGATTAAAGCAGGAGATTTCAAATTAATTCATCTTGGAATAGCGATGCAGCTACCAAATGGTTATATGGCAAAAATATATCCAAGGAGTTCAACATTCAAAAACTTTGGAATTATTCAGGCTAATTCAGTTGGTATAATTGATTGGAGTTACAGAGGATCAAAAGATGAATGGTTATATCCTGTTATAGCACTTAGAGATACAATTATTCATAAAAATGATAGAATTTGTCAGTTTGAAATTTGCAAAACACCAAGAAAATTTAAGTTTGTTGAATATGCTGATTTTAACTCCGCAAACCGTGGTGGCATTGGCTCTACTGGTAATAAATAAAATGAATGGATAATCATTATGGAAAAATTATTAACAGTAAAAGATATACAAGAAAAACTACATATGGGAAGAAACAATACATATAAATTAATTAATCAAAAAGGGTTTCCTAAAATTGTAATTGGAAAGAAAATTCTTATTCCTGAAGAAGAATTTGAAAAATATATTATGAATCACATCAGAACAAAAATTGAATTATAGTTTATAAATAAGAGAGGGTATCCCTCTCTTATTTGTTTAGTACAGACATTATTTCATTATTAACTTGTTCTTGTGTAAAATCAATATAAATATCATATGTGGTAGATATTTTTTTATGTCCCAATAATTTTGAAACAATTTTGATATCAACGCCGTTTGTTAATAATATACTTCCAAACCCATGCCTTAATCCATGCAAGCCACAATGTTGAATAGAGCAGCCAGACCTAACAAGCATAGCATCTAATGTTTTTTGCACATTTGATGAACTAGGAGAATTACCATTTATATTACGAACAACGAGATCATTTGGTTTATGATTAGGAAACATATTTCCAAAAAAGTTTATCATTTCAATAGCTACATCAGACAGAGGAATTATTCTATGACTAGATTCTGTTTTTGGTTTTTTTTCTTTTATTGTGTATTTTGTTGTCAAGTTTTCATCATCTCTATTTTTAACTCGTACAATTGCATTTTTAATTTCAATTGTTTTATTTTTTATATCAACATCTTCCCATTTTAATCCTCTTAATTCCGAAATTCGTAGACCTGTATAACCAATCAGTACAACTGCTTGTGCATTTGAACCATAAGTAGGTTGTCCAATTTTTCCACCCCAGTTAAATCCTTTTGTATTAATTCTTTTACTCTCATTATATAATTTTATTAAATCGCTTTCTGTAATAAATGGAACTTTTTTTACCTTGACAGCTACATTAGATTCGGAAGGAATTTTTACATATTTCAAATAATTTTCTTTTATATGTTTATGTTCGACAGCATAATTTAAGGCTGGATTTAGTACCTTATATAATTTTTCAATAGAGGCTCTTGAATATTTCTTACTTAATTCAATAATATATCGTCTTAGAATATCTTCATTAATAATATCCATTGTTAGATTTCCGACTGTATTATTTTTAAGCATAGAGTTAATTGCGTCTTCATAGCCGTCAAATGTTGTAGATTCTAAGTTGGAAATTCTTGTTTGTAGATGTTTAAGAACATAATCATAAAACAATTCATGACTATCAATTGACTTTTTATTTTCCTCGTCTTTTTTGATTTTTTGCTTAACTTCTTTATCAGTTCTACCATAAAAATATTTACCATCGGCATTTCTGTAAAAAACATATTCTACATTTTTAATATTTTTTTTACCCCATGTGCCTTCACCATTTTTTCTTCTCTTCAAATAAAACACTTCCTTGTATATTTACTTTACTATTTTATTATGATATATTGAATTATATCAGACACTCATTAATTAAACAATAACTAAATTGTGGTAACTAATTATATTTATAATTTTCTACCACAATTCTACCACAGATAAGATGGTAAAAGATAATAAAATATAACACAAAATAGGACAAAACGGGAAATAGAGAAATGGCTGAAACCCTTATAAATGCTATATTTTCAAGGATTTTCAAGGATTTAAGAAAAACAGTGATTTTGCCTTGGTAAGGCGGAGGTCACGGGTTCGAATCCCGTTAGTAGCTTATATTGATTTCACGGAAAGGGTGTCCTTTGGACGCCCGTTTTTTCTAATATACTGACAGATAAGGAGGAATACTTTGAAAAAACGACTGGCTATTATAGCTGCCACTTTTTTAACGGCCACCGCAACGGGTTGTGGTAACCGCAATGGTAATATTAACCTGTACAGGGAAGAATTTGAGGTTAATGTGGGCAGCGGGATAAGTACGGAACTTAAAGATTATGTTAGGGCACCTAAAAAGGTACTTCAGGAGATGACCTTGGATCTTTCTGAGGTTAATAAGGATGTTATCGGAGTTTATACGGCAACGATTAATTACAAAGATGAATCAAAGACTTTTCGTATTAAGGTAACTGATACAGAGGAGCCGGAAATCACGCTTGAAAGAAGTAAATTTTATTTTGAAGTATCGGCGGATTTGGCTCTGTCGGATGTAGTTAAATCTGTAAATGATTATTCAGAAGTTGCATACGGATTCTCCGATAATATTACGGCAGCCGATAGCAAAAAGAATATGATTAATAGCCTGTCTTTTGACAAAGTGGGAAAATATAACTGTGAAGTAATCGCAAGGGATGAATATGGAAATTGTGCGGTGAAGGGATTTGAGGTAAACATTGTTGAAGCGGGTAAGATGCCGTCTAACATTATGGGGGATGGTAAGTATTCGCCATATATGAACAATAATACGGGAATTAATGTTAAAGATATTAATTCATTAAGCGCGGATGGAGTATATTACGGAATAGGCAATACTTTTGATAAGACAACCAACAGACCTAATCTGGCTTTTTATGAATTAAAATACGGCGATTATAAAGTGGACTTTATACAGCCTGAAAGCAATTATGTCTGGCTTACATTTAATGAGATTCTTGAATATGGCAATACGGATAAAATTCTTGATACACTTAAAGAAAAAAATGTTTCCGCTGTTTTCTTTATAACAAAAAACTACGCGGAAAAGAATCCGGAATTAATAAAAAGAATGATTGACGAAGGGCATGTTCTCGGAAATTACACTGATACCGGAGAAGAAATTCCCGGATTATCTGTAAATAGTTTGACAACGAGGATGGATGTGTTATACAATTACGTTTATGAAACTTACGGGTATGAGATGTATCTGTTCCGTGCTCCGTCAGGATACTTCAGTGAACAGGCACTTGCACTTGCGGGACAGCTTGGATACAGGACTGTATTCTGGAGTTATGCATACTCTGACTGGGATGTCAATAATCAGCCGGAGGTATCACAGGCTTTGTCTAATGCACTTAATAAGGCTCATGGCGGTGCAATATACCAGTTAAGTGGTTCATCATCAACTAACAGGGATATGTTAGGTGATTTTATAGACGGAATCCGTAGTAAAGGATTGGAATTTGCAGTCTATGACAAGAATTAGCAGATAGGAGAAATGAAATGGAAAAGAAACTTAGAGTAGGTATCCTTGGTGGAACCGGAATGGTAGGACAGAGATTTATTTCTTTGCTTGAGAATCATCCTTGGTTTGAGGTTGTGGCAATTGCAGCAAGCCCACGTTCAGCAGGAAAGACTTATGAAGATGCAGTAGGCGACAGATGGAAAATGACAACACCTATGCCTGAGGCAGTTAAGAAGATGATAGTCTATAATGTAATGGATGTTGAAGAAGTTGCTTCAAAGGTTGACTTTGTATTTTCAGCAGTCGATATGACTAAGGAAGAAATTAAGAAAATAGAAGAAGATTACGCAAAGACAGAGACACCTGTTGTATCTAATAACAGTGCACATCGTTGGACAGAGGATGTTCCTATGGTTGTTCCTGAAATTAATCCTGAACATTTTAAACTTATTGAATACCAGAAGAAGAGACTTGGTACTAAGAGAGGATTTATCGCAGTTAAGCCTAACTGCTCAATCCAGAGTTATACTCCTGCAATTTTTGCACTTAAAGAATTCGGACCTAAGCTTGTTGTTGCAACAACATATCAGGCAATTTCAGGTGCAGGCAAGACATTTAAAGACTGGCCTGAAATGGAAGGCAATGTAATTCCATACATCGCAGGTGAAGAAGAGAAGAGTGAACAGGAACCATTAAGACTTATGGGTAAATTAGTTGACGGACATATTGAGAAAGCAGCTTTACCTGTTATTACAACGCAGTGTTTAAGAGTACCTGTTTTAAACGGACATACAGCAGCAGTATTTGTTAATTTTGAAAAGAAACCAACTAAGGAAGAAATTCTTGACCGTTGGACTAACTTCAAGGGACTTCCACAGGAACTTAATCTTCCAAGTGCTCCTAAGCATTTTATCCAGTACCTTGAGGAAGACAACAGACCTCAGGTAGCTCTTGATGTTGATTATGAAAACGGATTTGGTGTTTCATTCGGACGTTTAAGAGAAGATGCTGTATTTGACTGGAAGTTTGTAGGACTTTCACACAATACAATCAGAGGTGCTGCCGGAGGAGCGGTATTAAGCGCAGAATTACTTGTAGCACAGAAGTATATCACAGCTAAATAAATTATAAAATAAAGAGCCTACTTGCTATAGTAGGCTCTTGTTTCTTCTATTTCTTTAGGAATAGGAATATTCTTTGTCTGAATTACCTTAATAAGGTTATCATATTTTCGTCTGTCATTTAACATATGACGCTCATAATAACCAATGCAGTCTGTAAATATCGGGTTGCTTCTCAGCACTTTGCGTATGTCCTTGTTAAATGGACAATATTTTGCAAGTATATTACGGGATATTTTGTTGAGTTTACTTGCTCCCTTTGATTCGTAGTTAATCCATGTCTCGTAATCCTTCGCAAAGACTTCTGAATAATTGTTACGGCAGTTGATAAGGAGGGACTTTAATTTCTCTTTCTGCTGTTCTGATAAGTCTTTGTTTTTCTTATAGAAAAGCAGGTAATCGTAATATTCGGAGGTGAGGGACTTTTCAGTTGCCACATTCCAGTAGGAACCCTGTATTCTCCTGCATATTTCCCAACGGTATTTACCCATGACATTAAGAAATATATTTTCGGGAATTGTGTTACAGAATATAGGAAATAACATTCTGGCGGAAGAATTTCTTTTTCTGCCATTGATTTCCTGCCACAGAACACCTCTGGAGCCAATACATGGTGTAAGGATAATCTCAGGGAGATATTCCTCATATACATATAACTGGCTTATGCCGAGTTCTTCATTGGTATATACGATAGAACGGTAAAACAAAGAAAAATCGATTTCCTTAATTTTGGTTATGATATCTGTGACACTATTTGCAGAAAGCATGGCATCAGGAATATTTTTCGCAATATTTTCTTTAATTATAACCGGTACGAATGTACTTACCCTGCCGTAGGTCATATAATTGGCTGATTTGAAAAGGTTGTCAATTTCAAAACGCAGTTTCATTTCGCAATTATTTAATGCAGATTCCTCGGGCATATCTATGCTGTTATTCTTGATTTCCTGACGGATGAATTCTTCGTATGACTGGTCAAAGTTGTTGCGGCTTGGGTTCTTCTCCCCCGACATTACGAGCTTTAACCAACGGTACATTGTGAATATATTATCATTATTAAACAGCGAATCGCCGGCTTTATATATTTTATAAAGAAGGACGGATACCTCCTCACCGGCAAGTTCCTCATCCATATATCCAAAATTTAAAAACATATATATATACGAAGGTATGGCATCATCATTAATGGATTTAATAAATACTTTATAGTATATGTCATAGAAAAATCCGGTTATCTGTTTTCTCAAAAGACGTATATTTTCATCACTTGATAATCTGTCGCTGCATATTTTGAAACGTCTGAAAGTGTCGGTTACAGAAGCTCTGGTATCATCGTCAATTTCAGAATAATCCAATATTTTATCCAATGAACCCTTGAGCTCATCAAGAATAAAAAGGTCGTCCTTCGTAAATGTCAGTGCGGGAACGGGACTTCTGGCTGTTACATTCTGTTGTTTAGGAATGTAGTCGTTATTAATGCCTAGAAGTTCTGACATATCAAGACATATTTCATGGAGGAGATTTATAAATTCAGTATTTTCAATAATGATACCTGCTGAATTACTTATGTTCGCTCCGAAATATGCTTTCTTAATATCTTCCGGAATGGATGCTATTCCGTTATGCTTATCAAGAACCCATTTGTTAAGCCTGCTGTCGGGCGTGAATGATGGATCTTTTCTTTTACATTTTATCATCATGGACAGATATAATTTGATAAGTTCCATTATAAAATGTTCATTAAGGATTACGATATCCGGTACCATATCAGGATATTCACGTAGTATTTTTTCAAGATCAGAGATTCCTGATACCGTGAACTTCCTTAAAGTACAGTCACTTTTTGCAACATAATTATACAAACTTAAACCATATAAACTGCCTGATAACCCAAGAATACTTCCGGCAGATGTGCTTATTCTGCCGTAGCGGGAATAAATATCGGTCTCCCCACTAAGAATAAGATAAAGACATTTTATCTCATCATTGGTGTGGAGCAATACCTCTCCCTGTTTTAATTCAATTATATTATCTTCCATAAGAAACCTCTAAATGTATTATAATAAAATACTACATTGAGTTGGCAATATAGTCAAGAAATTCTACAATAAACCTATACGTAAAAAATAAAAATATGTTATAATGTCACATATTAAGTCGAAAAATACGGAGGTAACAATATTTTATGATAATCAGAGACAAAGACAATTTTTTACCATTAATAGCTAAGATGCTTACAGCTCTTAATTATGACAAAGTTGAGATGCATACAGGAAAACCTTATGATATAACGGCGGTAAAAGATGATAAAAAATACTGCTTTAAATGTCAGTATGATATAGACGCAGTCGGAACGGCAGCTATGAAGGAATTTGTGGATGGAACAAAAGACATGTCTCATGATGCCCGTGCATTTATAACCAATAGTTCTTTTATATCAGGGGCAAAGAAACTTGGTGATGAAGCCGGAGTGCTTTTGTGGGACCGGAATACTCTTGACAGAATGAGTATCGGAATTAAAGAAAACATTGTGGAAGATGTTCAGGAAGAAACTAAATCAGGAAAGGGTTTATTGACAGGAATTATCATAGCAGTAGTGGCAATTGCGGCTATTGCGGCATATTTTCTCATAATAAAATAAATGTATGAATATTTTAACTATAGAGAATCTGACACATTCTTATTCGGAAAGAAAATTGTTTGATGATACCTCATTTTCCCTTGAGGAAGGTGAAAAAGTAGGAATTATAGGTATTAACGGAACGGGAAAATCAACGCTTCTTAATATAATAGCAGGAAATATTGTACCTGATGAGGGCAAAGTTACCATAGCCAATAAAGTTATTATTGAAATGCTTTCACAACATCCGTCATTTGATGATAATGAGACAGTTATACATTATGTAATGACAGATGTACCAAAGGATGAGGATATGTTTGCGGTGGAGGCAGAGGCAAAGGCCATGCTTCAGACTTTTGGACTAACGGATTATGATGAGCTGACCTGCCATATGTCAGGAGGACAGCGTAAAAAAATAGCATTAGTCAGGACTTTGTTATCCGGTGCGGATATACTGATTCTTGACGAGCCTACCAACCATCTTGACAATGAGATGTCAACATGGCTTGAAAATTATCTTAAGGATTATAAAAAATCAGTAATTATGGTTACGCATGACAGATATTTTCTGGACAGCGTTTCTGACAGAATAGTGGAGTTGGATAAAGGAAAAATATACAGCTATAATACCAATTATTCGGGATTTCTTGAGCTTAAAGCCGAAAGAGAGGAAATGGCTGTTTCAACGGACAGCAAGAAAGCCAATCTTTTAAGAAACGAGCTTAAATGGGTAATGCGTGGAGCAAAGGCGAGAAGCACCAAGCAGAAAGCCAGACTCATGCGTTATGAGGAGCTTAAAAACAGAAAACGTCCTGAACAGGATTCGGAAATAGAATTAAGTTCCATATCTACAAGGCTTGGAAGAACCACTGTGGAAATTAATAATCTCAGCAAAGCCTACGGCGACAGGCATATTATTAATGATTTTAATTATATTTTTCTTAAAAATGACCGCATAGGTATTGTAGGGCCTAACGGCTGTGGAAAGACAACTCTGTTAAAGCTTATTATGGGGATTGTTGAACCTGACGAAGGGGAAATAGTTATCGGCCAGACAGTAAAAATCGGATATTATGCACAGGAAATATCTACACGTAAGGAAGATGGGATAAGCTTTATGGACCCTGAAATCAGGGTGATTGATTATATCAAAAATACTGCAGAGTATGTTAAGACGCGGGATGGCTCACTTTCTGCATCCCAGATGCTTGACAAATTCCTTTTTCCTCCGAGAGAACAGTATTCTCTTATAAAAAAACTTTCAGGTGGTGAAAAAAGACGCCTGAATCTGTTAAGGGTTCTTATGGAGGCACCTAATGTATTGATTCTTGACGAGCCGACCAATGATCTTGACATAAAGACGCTGACTATTCTTGAAGATTACCTGGATTCTTTTGACGGAATAGTAATAGCTGTCAGCCATGACAGATATTTTCTTGACAGAGTGGTACGAAGAATTTTTGCATTTGAAAATGGCAGGTTAAGACAGTATGAGGGCGGATACTCGGATTATGAGCTGGTTGCTGAATTTGACAAAGAACCTGTAAAATCCGAGCCCGGGATACCGAAGAATACCGGAAAAAAAGTTAAGCAGGAAAAACTTAAATTTACTTATGCGGAACAAAAGGAATTTGAGCATATTGAAGATGATATCGGAAAAATAGAAGCACGGATTACGGAAATTGATAATCTTATGGTAAAAAATTCCAATGATTTCGTAAAACTCAATGAACTTGACTGTGAAAAAAATAAACTCAATGAAGAACTTGAATATAAAATGGAACGTTGGGAATATCTTACCGAACTGGATGAACAGATAAAGAACCGGTAAAAATAGGAGGGGCACCTCGGTTAAGAGGTGCCCGGATAGGAATGAAGAAAAAGGATATAGCCTTTTCTTTTGGTTTGGTACAATATGTATTGTAACGTGAAAATAAGTCTAAACTGTGAAATAAATATAAAAAAATTATAAACTAAATAAAAAAAATTTAAAATATTTTTTGCTCCAATTCCCCCCAATCAGGGGGGAGAATAAAAAAAATGGGTGTGATAATATGGCATCATATGGAAAAACAGGAAAAGGAGCAGAAAAATGAAAACAAAGATGAATGTATTAGGACGTGTGCTTAGTATGATTCTTGCTGTGGCACTTACAGTTACTACAGTATTTTCAGGATTTTCAAGAAAAACTCTTGCAGCAGAGAATAATGTAATAACTGTTGAAGAGGGAGAAAAGGATAGTGTAACATTTGATTGGAGTAAATGGAAGGTTGAATCTAACAGCAATCCTAAGGTTGCAAAAGCAAGTATCCATACTAACATTATAGGAGAAAAAAAGCTTGTAGTCGAAGGATTGAAACGTGGCAGCACAACAGTTGTTGTAAATAATGGGAAAAAAACTAAAACGTATGTTGTTAATGTTTCAAGAGCAAAGGGTATAAAAGCGGATCACCTTTACGTTTCTGTTAATAATCAGTTTGAACTGTACGATAATGGGAAATTGGTAGGAACAGTTAAGACGAAAAAAAAAAGTTTTGATATGAATAAAATAACTGTTACCGCAGCGTATGGTGATGGAGAAAAAGTTAATATCAAAATTAACAACAGAAAATTAATTGATGGCAGTGACGCGGTTTTATTTGGTAATGACTTTTATATTGGTTCAAAAAATGACCCAATATATTATACAATGTCATATCCTGTAACATTCACAGTTAATGGCAAATCTGTCACAGTTGTTTTTACTGATAAAATGACATTCTATGATAAGGAAAACAGCTGCCATTATGTATTAGATGATGGAGGCATTGCTTTTGAACTTGAAAACAAACAGAATGTCACAAGACATACCGTTAAGTTTGTAAATGGAACAGAAGTTATTGAAACAATCAGCGTTATTGATGGACAGAGTGCAAGGTACAATGGCGCTACACCTGTAAAAGCTGAAACTGAGTATGTTTCATATACTTTTAACGGATGGGTTGACGTAAATGATAATCCAGCAGATTTAACTAATGTTAAGTCAGATAAAACAGTATACGCGTCATTTACTGAGGAAGTAAAACAGTATACAGTTAAGTTTTTATATGAAAACGGAGAGGTGTTATCAGAACATAACTATTCATATAATGATACAATTACGGTGCCTGATGTACCTGAAAAGGCGGACGATGTTGAATTTGAATATACAGGTGCAGCCTGGAGTCCTGAAGTAAGCACTGTATGTAAAGGCAATGCAGAGTATAAGGCAACATACGAAGCCGTAAAGAAAAAGTACAAAGTTATATATTCCGTAAACGGCATAGAGACTGAAAAGATATTTGATGCTCTGACATCGGCTGAAGATGTCAGAAGTGGGGCACCGGAAGTAGCTTCAGATTATGAAATTGATGGCAAAAGATATGAATTCAAAGGCTGGGATAAGGAATTTGAAAAAGTTACAAAAGATGTTGTGTATACAGCACTTTATGACGTAACGGATGTTAAATATACGGTAAAATTCGTAAACAGTAATGGGGAAGTAATTTCAGAACAGAATTTAAAATATGGTGATAAGATTGTTAAACCGGGCAACCCAAAGTATCCCGGAAACAAAGATATTTATGAGCATACGTTTGCAGGCTGGGATAAGGAAGTAAGCGATGTATGTACAGGAGATGCAACATATAAAGCAGTATTTGATAAATCAATTAAGATTGCATTCTATAAATACAATATCGAAGCATCGTCAAGAAAAGATCTGTTTGATTACGAATACATCACAGGACGTGAGCCAAAGTATTTTACAAAGCTTGGTTCAACAATTACTGTAACAAATGATTTTACCGGATATGAAAATATAATATCAATGCTTGAAGAAGCTTATATAAAAGGTGAATCAGATACTATTTACGGTAATAATAATGAAGAATTTGTAAAGTCTTTTGTAAGTCTTACAGCAGAAAAAGCAGGAGTTAAAGAAGATGCGGTTGATTGCTGGTATGTTCTTAAACGTGAAGTAGACGGCTGGCATGTAGACGGGGGAAATTTAAAGGATTATACGGTTAAGTTTGTAGATTATGATGACAGCATTATTTCAGAAAGAATATATAATGCCAATGAGAAGATTGTAATTCCTTCTAATCCGGTCAGGGAAAGTGACGAGACTTATAATTACACATTTGCGGGCTGGGATAAAGAAATCTCAACAGAAGCTGTAAGCGATGTTGTATACAAAGCGGTATATGAACCATCATATATTGACTATACAGTAAGATTCCTTAATGAAGACGGAAGTGTAATAACAGAAGCAACCTATCATTACGGAGAAGATGTAGTGGTACCGGCCGATCCTGTAAAGGCAGCAGATGAGACATATAATTACAAATTTGCAGGATGGGATAAAGAAGTAACATCAGTAAAAGGAAATGTAGATTACA